>Ga0308004_10000260_pt1 | contig 25481 bp, 30 predicted proteins | sample Neamet38_FD_203156 | JGI IMG/M metagenome (GOLD analysis project Ga0308004, IMG submission 203156) | Marine microbial communities from water near the shore, Antarctic Ocean - #38 | ecosystem: Environmental > Aquatic > Marine > Unclassified | place: Southern Ocean | collected 2014-06-06 | reverse complement strand
CAATTGCTAAATTAATAGCTGGTAAAGACTATTTAAATCCTGATATATTTTTAATAGTAGATGATATTTTAGAAAATGATGACAAACAAAAGCTGCTAGAGTTTATTGAAAATTGGATTAAAGAAAAAATAAATTTAGTATTAAAAAGTCTGATTGACTTAAAAAATTTAAAGGAAAAAAACTCATCAATTAAAGCTTTAGCTTACCAATTATATGAGAACAATGGTGTAATTAAAAGAGAGAAGGTAGCTGAATATTTAAAAAAACTTGGCCAAGATGAGAGAAAAATTTTAAGAGATTTAGGTGTAAAATTTGGTAGATATCATATTTTTTTATTTAGATTATTAAAGCCTGAAGCTGTTTCCTTAAGAACATTACTTTGGAAAAATTTTAATCAAAAAAACTTTACCTTAAATCCTCCCACATTTGGCTTGAATTTTTTAGAAGATAAAAATATAAAAAATAAAAACTTTATGCTTATTTGTGGTTTTGAAAATTTTGATAATTATTTTGTTAGAATAGATATTTTAGAAAGGTTATTTGTGCAAATCATAAACTCTGATCCTGAAAAAGGTAAAGAAATTAAACTAGTTCCAGAAATGCTTAATTTATTAGGATGTAGTAAAGAAAATTTTAAAAAATTAATCGAAAAAATGAATTATAAAACACTTGAAAAAGATAAAGATATTTATTTCAAATACAGCCCACAAAAAAAAATTAAACAAACTTTTAAAAAGACAGCACCATTGAACAATCCATTTAAGATATTGAAAAATTTAAATTTTAACTAATGATCAGTTTTTTTAAAAACAAAGAGAAAGGAGGGGATATTAGAAAAAATGACAAATCTTATTCTAATATTGCAGCTTTATTAATTCATGTAGCAAAAATTGATGAAAATTATGAAGATAAAGAAAAAGAGATTATTAAAAAAACTTTAATTGAATTAGGTGCAGCAAGCTCAAATATAGATAAATTAATTTTAGATGCTTCAGTTATTGAAGAAAATACAAACCAAATACTTAATTTCACAAAAGAAGTTAAAAATGCTCCTGAATCTGATAAAATTAGGATTATTGAATCTTTATGGAAAATTATATATTCAGATGATAGTGCAGATATGTATGAGACAAACTTGATGAGGAGACTTGGTGGTTTATTATATATAGATGCTAAAATAATGGGCGACCTTAAAGAAAAAATAAAAAAAGAATTAAAAAAATGACCTACCTTGTAAATGATAAATGTATTAAATGTAAATTGATGGACTGTATTGAAGTTTGTCCAGTCGATTGTTTTTATGAAGGTAAAAATATGGTTGTAATTAAACCGGATGAGTGTATAGATTGTGGCGTTTGCGAGCCAGAGTGCCCAGTTGATGCTATAGTTGCAGATACTGAATCTGGAAGTGAAAAATGGCTTGAAGTGAATACTAAATATTCTGAAATTTGGCCAAATATAACTGTAAAAAAAGATCCTCCCGAGGATCATGAAAAGTATAAAAATGAAGAAAACAAGTACGACAAATATTTTAGCGAAAATCTTTAAAAAAAATCCTATAAAAAAAGTAAAAAAAAAAGTTTCTATTAAAGGAATTAAAAAATCTAAATCTAAAGTGGTTAAAAAAAATACTTTTAAAACAAAACCTAAGACTGCTAAATTTAAAGTTGTTAAATCAAATTTAAAAAATAAATTAAAAACATCCTCTAAAAGTTCAGTTCCAGGAAAAGCAGAAGTTACAAATAATTTAAGAATATCAAAAAGTAACGAAGTTAAACCTGAAATAAAAAAAGTAAAAAAACAAGAAACTGAAAAAAGGGAATACAAGGTTAAAGATTATGTTGTTTACCCAAAGCATGGTGTTGGTCAAATAACAGAATTCAAAAAAATTAATATTGGTGGAATTGATGTTGAAACTTATGTTCTTAAATTTGAAAAAGACAAAGCAAATGGGATGGTACCTGTTAACAAACAATCTCACCTTAGGCATCTTGCAACAATTAATCAGGTAAACAAATGTATATCTATTCTAAAAAGTAAACCAAAAATTAGGAGATCAATGTGGAGTAGAAGGGCTCAAGAATATGAGGCTAAAATCTCTTCTGGTAAAATTTATGAACTTGCTGAAGTAGTTAGAGATTTAAATAAGGGTGATGATCTAATGGTTGACCAATCTTATAGTGAAAGACAACTTTTTGAAAAGGCTTATGAAAGAATTTTATCTGAATTTAAAATTGTTTTAGATGTTTCATTAGAGGATACTCAAAAAAAATTAGATAAAGCTTTAAAGAGAAACCTAGAAGCACAAGCAATTGCTGTACCTACCAAACTTATAGAACCAGACACATCTGCTGCTCAAACTGAACCCACTACTACTACTGATACTGAAAATTAAATATTAGGAAAAAAAAACGCCTCTCACACGAAACGTAATGAGAAGCGTTTTTTGAAAAGACTAAGATACTATCTTTTTCTTTTCTTAGCTTTTTTAGCTTTTTTAGCTTTTTTCTTAGTTTTCTTTTTAGCTTTTTTAGCTTTTTTCTTTGTAGCCATCTTTAGCTCCCTGTTTAAGTTAAACGAATCAAAGTGATTCGTTGTTAACTTATTTTTATTTTTTTATACAAGTTATGTCAAATCTTTAATTAAAGGATAATTATAAATTTTTTTTCTAAAAAGTTTTTTTAAGAATAATTTTTAATTAGTTAAAAAAGTTATATTTTATGCGCTTTATAATCTATTTAAAAACAAAATTAAAAAAGTTTTTCAAGTTCTTTTTTATAATATTTTATAATTTTATATCTTTTTAATTTTAAAGTAGGAGTCATCATATTATTTTCAATTGTGAATTGATCTTTAATTATAAAAAATTTTTTAATCTTTTCTATTTTTGTTAAACATTTATTTATTTTATCTATTTCTTCTTGAATTTGCTTTTCAGTAATATTTTCATTTTCCTTACTTAAAACTATTAAGCTAACTAAGTATGGCTTGTTATCACCATAAACTAAGCTCTGTTCAATGAAATTTGATTTATTTAGATTATTTTCAATTTTAATTGGTGAAATATTATCACCACCGGGAGTTATTATTATATCTTTTTTCCTATCTGTTATTTTTAAAAACCCATCTACAAACTCTCCAATGTCACCAGTGAACAACCATCCATCTTTTAAAACTTTATTTGTTTCCTCTTCATTTTTCCAATAACCCAACATAACATTTTCACCCCTAACAAGTATTTCTCCATCATCTGCAATTTTTACTATATTTCTCTTGAATGGTCGCCCAACTGTTTCTACTCTGATATCTTCTATTGAATTACAGCTTACCACTGGGGAGGTTTCTGTTAAACCATATCCTTGTAATGTTGGTAAGCCAATAGCATTTAAAAATGAACCTACTCCTCTATCTAAGGCACCACCACCTGAGATGAATGCCTTTAAGTTTGATCCAAATTGATCTTTAATTTTTTTTCTCACCAATTTCTCACAAATAAAATTAACCCAATCTTCAACTAATGAAAATTTTTGTTTATTTAATTTTTTCTTACCTAAATAAATGGTTTGATCAATTAGAAATTTCTTTAAACCTTTGGTTTTTTCAAATGACACATTAATTTTTTGATATAGATTTTGGTAAAACCTTGGAACAGCTGTCATTATTTCTGGGGAACAATCATTCATATTTCTAATCAATTTATCTATACTTTCGGCATAGAACACTCTTGCCCCAACTACAATTTGTACGAACTGAACAGTGTGCTCATATGAATGTGATAATGGCAACCAAGTTAAAAATTTTGGTCTCTTAGAAATAAAACTCTGTAACAGGTCATATGCTCCTTCACAATTATTAAGTATTCCACCATGGCTTAATATGACGCCTTTTGGATTACCTTGAGTTCCTGATGTATAAATTATACAGGCAATATCTTTTCGTTGGATTCTCAAATTTAAAAAATTTTGATTATTAGATTTATTTTTTTTAAATATATCATCTGTGTTTAAATTAAATACCTCATTAATATTTTCTATTTTTTCAAATAGAATAATTTTTTTAATAAATTTTTTTTTTAAAATAATGTCTTTAATTTTTTCATATTGAATTTTATTTGAAACAATGATGATTGCTGGCGTACAATCATCAATAATATATTCATAATCTCTTTCTGTATATGTTGTATATGCTGGCACAGTTATTCCCTTTGAAAGCATAATTGAAAGATCTGAAATCATCCATTCAGGTCTATTTTCTGATATTAATAGGCACCTATCACCTATCTTAATATACTTTGATATCTCTTCTGATAATTTGTTAATATTTAGATACACGTCCTCCCACGAATATTTCTTTGATGACTCCTTTAAAGATTCTAGGAAAATATTATCCTTATTTTGTTTTTGATATTGATTATAAAATAACTCTAATAAATTATTTATTTTATCTATTTTCATAAACTTTTGGTGGGCGAAGAGAGAATCGAACTCTCACTTCTTGCAAAACACGATTTTGAGTCGTGCGCGTCTACCAGTTCCGCCATTCGCCCTTACTTTTTATTATTATAACTATAAAATTAAATAGTATAAGAACTTATTTTGTATTAAAACGAAAAAATGCTTAATAAATTATATCAAAAATCTTTAAAGCTTGCTGCACACAAAAGTTCAAAAATGTTCTTAGCAATCGTATCTTTTATCGAAAGTTCTTTTTTTCCTATTCCACCAGATGTTATGATTGTTCCAATGGTTATGGCCAAAAAAGATGATTATTTAAAAATTTTTTTAATTGCTACACTTTTTTCTACTCTTGGTGGTGTGTTGGGCTACTTTATTGGTTCTTATTTTATTGATTTTGGTATGAGCGTAGTGGGATTTTATGGCTACGAAGATAAAGTTCTTAGTCTTAAAGATAGCCTTACAAGAGGAACTGGGCTCTATATTTGGTTGGCTACTTTATTTCTTGCTGGTTTTACACCTCTTCCATTTAAAGTATTTACTATAACAAGTGGAATGATTGGTTTTAATTTTTTCATATTTTTTTTTATATGTCTAATTTCTAGAGGCTTAAGATTTTTTATTGTTTCATATCTTTCATTTAAATTTGGTCACACATTTGACAAGTTTATGCAAACTGAAGCAGCAAAATGGTTTTCAATTTTAGGTATTTTAGTTGTAGTTATATTTACTGCGATATATTTTGTTATTAAATAATATGTCTAAAATTAAACATAAAACAGTTCTCAGCTTAATAATGTTATGTAGTTTTTTTGCTATACTTGCTGCATATTTTATTCAGTACATGTTAGGGCATCAGCCGTGCAATTTATGTTTAATCGAAAGAATACCCTATATTGCCGCAATAATAATCATCTTTATCTGTCTATTTTTTAAAAAATTTGAAAAAATTTCTTTATGCATATTAAGTTTCATATTTTTTTCCGCAACTTTAATATCCTTCTATCATTTTGGTATTGAACAAGGATTCATTGAAGAATCTTTAGTTTGTAACTTAAATGCTGAAAGTAATAATCTGTCAAAAGAAGCACTTTTAAATCAATTAAAAGAAATGCCTGTGAGTTGTAAGGACGTAACTTTTAAAATTTTTGGATTATCACTTGCGACCTTTAATATTTTTATCTCTTTAATCTTAGGTGTTATAACTGCAAAACTTTTTGTAATGTATGAAAAAAACAAATATAAATAAAGTAAAAGAATTTATTAGAGTAGATCACGCTGGTGAACGTGGTGCTATAAAAATTTATGAAGGGCAACTATTGGCTCTAAATACTTTTATAAAAGATGATGATTTAAAAAAAAAAATTGAAGAAATGAAGGTTCATGAAAAAGAGCATTGTGATTATTTTGAAAATGAAATTAAAAAAAGAAATATTAAACCCACCAAGTTTTTACCCTTATGGGATATACTTGGTGTGGGGCTGGGTTTTGGATCAACAATTTTAGGAAAAAAAGCTGCTATGCTTTGTACGGCTTCAGTTGAAGAAGTTATAGATGAACATTACTCAAATCAGATCAAGCAATTAGGCAATGATGAAAAAAAATTAAAAGAAAAAATTATAAAATTTAGAGAGGATGAATTGCACCACAAAGATATAGCTTATAAAGAAGGTGCAACAAAAAAAGGTGTTTACTCAATTTTGGATAAAATAATAAAAACTGGTTCAAAGATTGCAATTAATATATCTGAGAAAGTATAACTAGGCTTCTAACTCAACATCCCAGTACAAATAATCCATCCAACTTTTATGAAGAAAATTTGGAGGAAAATGTTTACCATTTTTATGCAGATCCTCTGTTGAAGGTTGATAGGGTTCTTGATTTATCGTCATTTCTGAGTTTTTTAATAATCTGCCACCTTTTTTAACGTTACAAGTAGAGCAAGCCGTCACAACGTTATCCCAATTTGTTTGCCCTCCTTTAGATCTTGGAAGTAGATGGTCAAATGTCAGCTCTTCTCCACTTCCACAGTACTGACAAGAAAATTTATCTCTTAAAAAAACATTAAACCTTGTAAAGCTAGGATTAGCTTGAGGTCTAATAAAATTTTTTAATGCAATAACGCTTGGTAATTTCATATTAAATGATGGGCTTCGGATTACCCTGTCGTAATTACTTACTATACTTACTCTATCTAAAAAAACTGACTTTACCGAATCTTGCCAACTCCATAACGATAATGGATAATAGCTTAGAGGTCTATAATCAGCATTTAAAACTAGTGCTGGACATTTTTCTAAAGAAAGATTTTGTTCACCAAAAAACATTGGTATAAACTTAACTGAAAAAAATTACTTTATCAATAAATAGAATTATAATTATATGTTAAAATTATTTCTAATATATTTTAGTGCTGCACTTGAAGCTTCAATTGGAATATGGTGTTCACAATCATTTATTATTTTTGTTTCAACCTCAACATTATTTCTTATCAAAAAGTCTTTTGCTTCTAACAAATATGTTGGGGAAACAACTGCATCTTGATCTCCATGTATTAAAAGCATCTTAGTTGAAGAAGTTTTTCTACTAATAATATCTTTTCTGTCTATTATTTTTCCAGAAAAACCAACAATGCAGTTATAATTTTCATTATTTGTTAATCCTAAATTAATAGACATCATGCAACCTTGACTAAAGCCAGATAAACAAATTACAGAATTTTCTAAATTATACTCATTTTTCACTTCTTGAATGAATTTTTGAAGTTTTAATTCTGCTTTTTTCGATTGTTCTAAAATATAATCAGGGTCCTCTCTGGTTAAATCAAACCATTGATAGCCCATTGGATTAATTGCACATTTTTCGTGTCCATTTGGGCACAAAAAAATAGTATTAGGTAAAAACCTTTTCCAATTTAAAGTTAGCATACTTATATCTTTTCCATCACCACCGTATCCATGAAGTAAAATAACTGCTTGGTTAATCATAATGTCTTTCTCTGGTTTAACAATTGTAGTTGTAAGGCAAAATGTCATAGATGATTTATTATGTTTTTTTATTTATAAAATACCTTACTATAAAATTATGATTACTGGAACATTAGTAAAAATTTTTGGTATAATGCTTTTGATAACTGTAGCAGTTGTATTAATTCTTGGTATTGGAACTCTTTTTAAAGGAGGAGAAACAAGCAAAAAATATTCAAATAAATTGATGCAATTTAGAGTGCTTTTTCAATTGATTGCCATAATTGTTCTTGTGTGCTTTGCTTATTTTTTCAAGAATTAATTATAAGACTTCAGCCAATTAATAAATTCTTTATTGTTAAAATCAATAGATCCTATAATTCTAGCAAATTCCTTACCTTCTTTGTTGAAAAAAATAGTTGTTGGAACTCCTCTTAAAGAAAATTTTTTTGCCAACGTAATTGTTGGATCAAAATAAATATCTAAATTTTTTATATTCAAATTTTTAAAAAAAGATTCTGATTTTTTTAAACTTTCTTGCCCAATGTTTATTGGAAAGATTTTCAAATTGTTTAAATCAATATTGGCCTGCAAGTTATCTAATGATGGCATTTCTTCCTTACACGGAGCACACCAGGTTGCCCAAAAATTCAAAATTAGCAGTTTTTCTTTATAATCATGTAAATTAACATCTTTTTGATTAATGTCTTTAAAAATTACATTTTCATAAATTTTTAGATCTTTTGTTAATATCAAATTTTTAATATCTGGTTTTTCACCAGTGTGACCTAGACTAATCGTTATTAGGTAAATAAATATTGTTAATAATTTCATAGTAAATATGTATAATTAATTATCATGGTAAAAAATAAAAACAACATGGCAATATGGGAAACTAGAATAAAAGATGATGTCTCAAAATTGTTTCAAAGAGTTGGTAACTCAATAGATATTGATAAAAAACTTTTTAAAGAAGACATTTTAGGATCAATTGTACATGTTGAAATGTTATTTAAACAAAAAATTATTACTTTTAAAATTAAAAATAAAATAATTTATGGGTTAAATAAAATTGAAAAAGAAATTTTAAAAAACAAGTTTGAATATAATGAAGAATATGAAGATATTCATATGAATATCGAAAAGAGATTGTTTCAGATAATAGGTGAAGAAGCAGGATATGTTCATACAGCAAGATCAAGAAATGATCAGGTAATTACAGATTTTAAAATGTGGACTACTTCTGCAACCAAAGAAATTAATAAAAATTTAGATAATGTTATTAAAACAATTCTCAAAGTATCTGAAAAAAATATTGAAACAATAATGCCAGGATTTACCCATTTAAAAAATGCTCAAGCAGTTTCGTTTGCACATTATTTAATGGCCTATGTGGAAATGTTTACTAGAGATAAAAAAAGATTTTCTCATAACCTAGAAAATTTATCCGAATGTCCTCTTGGGGTAGCTGCTCTAACAGGAACTTCTTTTAATATAGATAGAAATTTTACATCAAAAAAATTAGGCTTTAAAAAACCAACCAATAACTCCGTAGATACTGTTGCAGATAGAGATTTTGTTTTAGATTTTTTATATAGCGCCTCAGTTTGTTCAATGCACATATCAAGAATTGCAGAGGAACTTATAATTTGGAACTCTGATGGATTTAATTTTATTACACTTTCAGACAAAGTTGTCACTGGTTCTTCAATTATGCCTCAAAAAAAAAACCCAGATTTATTAGAATATTTAAGAGGAAAGACTGGTTCAACTTATGGAAATCTATTTTCTATGCTCACAATACTCAAGGGTCTCCCAATTTCATACTTTAAAGATCTCCAAGATGACAAAGAAATATTATTTAGCTCTAACAAGATTCTTAATAACTCTATAGCAATTCTTAATGAAGTTTTAAAAAATATGAAGCCTAATAAACAGAAGATGTTAGATCTTGCAAATACTGGCTATATTACAGCCACAGATTTAGCAGATTATCTTGTTAAAGATTATTCAATGCCTTTTAGAAAAGCCTACAAAATCACTGCTAAGATTGTAAATTTTGCAGAAAAGAAAAACAAAAGATTAGATGAGCTCAGCATTGATGATTTGAAAATGATTGAACCTAAACTCACAATTAAGGTATTGAAGATTTTTAATGTTAAAAATTCAGTAAATTCAAAAAAATCTTATGGCGGAACATCTTTTGATAATATCAAAAAAATGATAATAAAATATAAAAAGATATAAGATGATAAAAAAATTAATTTTAATTACTATATTTTGCACTTTATTATTCTCATGTGGAAAAAAGGAAGACCCAGAATACAAAGCAAATAAAAATAGCGTCCTTATATTCAAAATTTAATGAAGTATATTAATAAAAGTCTCACGATTGATAAAATCAGAATTCAAGATATTGCAAAAAAGTTTGGCACTCCTATTTATTGCTACTCATATAAAAAATTAAAAGAGAATATTGTTAATTTTAAAAGGAATTTTAATTCTTTTTCTCCACTTATATGTTTTGCTATTAAATCAAATACAAATGTAAATCTAGTCAGAGAAATTAGAAAGTTAGGATTGGGTGCAGACGTAGTTTCAATGGGAGAACTAATGTTAGCCCTCAAAGCTGGCGTACAGTCAAAAAAAATTGTTTTTTCAGGGGTCGGTAAAACATCAGCAGAAATTACTTACGCAATTGATAAAGGAATACTATTAATAAATGCTGAATCCAAAAGTGAAATTATTGAAATTGAAAAAATTGCAAAATCTAAGAAGAGAATTGTAAACATTGGTATCAGATTAAACCCTAATACAGATGCTAAGACCTTAAAACAAATCTCAACTGGTAAAAAAGAAAACAAATTTGGTGTAGACGAAAAAACATTTTTTGAGCTAGTTAATTATTCTAAAGTTTCAAAACACATTAACCTTAAATGCTTAAGTGTGCATATAGGTAGTCAAATTTTAGACTATAAGCCTTATGAAAAAATGCTTAAAGTAGTGAGTGATATTATCAAAAAAAGTAACCATATATTTAAATACGTTGATCTTGGTGGTGGAATGGGAATTTCTTATGAAATTACAAGTAAAAAACTTAATTATACTAAATACAATTTCGCTATAAAAAAATTCTTAAAAAATAATAATTCTCAAATTATATTTGAACCAGGAAGATCTATAGTGGGAAATATTGGCTACCTTGTTTCAAAAATTATTTATATAAAAGAAAATCAAAAAAAAAATTTTGTTATATTGGATGTTGCTATGAATGACTTAATGAGACCTGCGCTATATGGAGCTACACATAGAACTATTCCAGTTTTAAAAAATAATCAAATTTCAAAAAAGCCATATGATTTTGTTGGACCAATTTGTGAGAGCACAGATAGGTTTATAACTTTAAAAAATTTTCAAAAATTAAAGGAGAAAGATCTTATTGTAATGTGTGATGTTGGAGCATACGGTATGTCACTAAGTTCAAATTATAATGTTAGACCAAAACCGATTGAACTATTAATTAAAGGTTCAAAAATTAATATTATTAAAAAAAGACAAAAACTAAAAGACCTAATCTAGTTTTTGACTAAAATGATTAGAAATTTTTTATTTAATGCTTTTTTCTTTATGGGAATTATTTTTATTTCTATAGTATTTATACCTACATTTTTTTTACCCCAAAAAATAACTTTAATTGGAGGAAAAATTATGGGCTTTTGGGCTTCATTTTGTTTAAAATTTTTTTTATCTACAAAATTAGTTATAAAAGGCAGAAAAAATATAATTAATAATAAAAAATTTTTTATCGCTTCTTCCCATCAATCAATGTTTGAAACATTTTTTCTACAAACAATTTTTAACTCACCTGTTTTTATACTAAAAAAAGAACTACTAATGATACCAATATTTGGTTGGTATCTGAAAAAAATTGGTTCTATTTCAATTAAAAGAAATAAAATATCAAAAGATAATCTTAGTTTTTTTGGAGATATTTCAAAATTAATCAATACATCCAACAGACCTTTAATAATTTTTCCACAAGGAACGAGATTACAACCAGAAGATCGGGCACCCTTTAAAAAAGGAGCGAGTAGAATTTACGAAGAATTAAAAATATCCTGCCAACCAGTAGCAATTAACTCTGGGATCACTTGGCCGAAACATGGACCAAAAAAAATTAACACAACTTTAGTAATTTCAATTTTACAAGAAATTGAACCTGGACAAAATAAAAAACTTTTTTTAAATAATTTACAAGATGCTATTTATGCTGAATTAGATACTTTAAACTAACCCTTCATAGGCATTACAACAAATATACTGTCAAAGTCACCAGGATCTTTAATTAAGGCTGGAGAGCCCGTATCATTAAAAAAAATTTCAATTTTTTCTCCATCAAGCTGAGCAGCAACATCAATTAAATATCTTGAGTTGAAGCTAATTTCTAAATCATGATCAAATTTAACACTCAAACTTTCTTTACCATCACCACTATTAGTGTTGTTAACAGACAAATTTAAAACATCTTGTGATAAGTTAAATTTTACACCATCTTTTTTATCAAGTGAGACTGAGGCAACTCTATCTACAGAATCTAAAAATAATTTTAGATCTATTTCTAATTTTTTTTGGTTATTTTTAGGTATCACTTGAATATAATTAGGAAATTTTCCATCAATTAATTTGGAAATTAGAACACTGTTATTTAACTCAAATTTAATTTTTGATTTTACATTTGAAATTTTAACATCACCATCATAGCTCTCTAATAAAGAACATAATTGAAATATTGTTTTTTTAGGTAATATAATGGGTTCAAAATCAACCTTCTGATCTAATCTTATTTTAGATATAGACATTCTATGACTGTCTGTGGCTGCTGCTGTCAAAAAATTTTGATCTTCTACTTGAGTTTGGTGAAAAAAAATTCCACTCAGATAATGTCTCGTTTCATCATTGGAAACTGAGAATTTACATTTATTTAATAATTTTAATAATTGTTTAGACTTAATAGAAAATTCATTTTGATTAAAATTTTCATCTGTTAAAGGAAATTCTGATGCACTGATGCAATTTAGATTAAAAACTGATTTTTCCGACTCTACTTGAAGCTTACTACCTTCTGTTAGAGATAGATTAATTTTTTTTCCTGAAGAAAATTTTCTTATGATATCATAAATAGTTGATGAGGTGGTTGTTGTGTTTCCCTCTTCAAGAACTTCCACATTATTAATTTGATGGATAAATATTAGATCTAAGTCAGTTGCGGTAATTGTTAAGTTTGAATTACTGACATTTAATAAGACATTTGACAAAATCGGTAACGTACTTCTTTTTTCAATTACTCCCTGACAATAATTCAAGGCTTGTTGCAGGTCTTGTTGATTAACGTTAAATTTCATTTGCTTTATTATACAATATTTGATTTTTTAAGTTATTAATATTGTCAGTCATTTCTGGGTCTTTTTCCTTCAATTTTTCGATTGTTTTAACAGAGTGTATGATTGTTGTATGATCTCTGTTGGAAAACTCTCTTCCAATTTCTGGTAATGATTTAGAAGTTAAAATCTTAGTTAAATAAATTGCAGTTTGTCTTGGTCTTACAAGATATCTCGACCTTCTTGAAGAAAGCATCTCATTTTTACTTATTTTAAAAAATTTACAAACTATCGATTGTATCAAATCAATTGTTACTTTGTTCTCACCAATATTTAATAGATCTTTTAAAACTATCTTAACCTCAGATAAATTTGGAACTTTGTTGTATATTCGTGAGAAAGACACAACTCTATTTATCGAACCAACTAACTCTCTAATGCTTGTGGTAATTTCAGTGCTAATAAATTTTTGTATTTCTTCAGAAATACTTACCTGATTAGAATAAAAGATACTAAGTTCCTCAGTTTTTTGTTTAACAATTTTAGTCCTTAATTCATAATCAGGTTTTTGCACATCAACAACCAAACCGCCAGCAAATCTTGATTTTATTCTGTCTTGAATTCTGGATAATTTATTTGGAGCTCTGTCTGCAGAAATTATTACTTGTGATCCTTTATCAAGCAAAGCATTAAAGGTATGAAAAAATTCTTCTTGCATTGCTTCTTTTCCATTCATGAACTGGATATCATCAATCAATAAAATGTCTGTATTTCTAAAATACTCTTTAAATTTTACCATGTCGTTAGACTTAATTGATTTGACAAATTGGTACATAAACCTTTCAGCTGAAATAAACATTACTTTATTTTTTTCCTTTAAAGAAAGACCAATCGAATTTAATAAGTGAGTTTTACCCATTCCAACACCACCATAAATGTAGAGTGGGTTATAGTGAGAGATATTCTCTGAAACTTTTAATGATGCTTCATAAGCTAGCTTATTACTTGAACCGGTTATAAAGTTATCAAATCTTTTATTAGGGTCAATTCTATTGTACTGCAAATATGTATCTTTGATGAATGATACGTTTTCACTATCTATATTACCTTTGGGACTGTTGATGTTTTCATCTTCAGGATTTGTTTCTACGACTTTAAATTCTATTCTTGTTAAATCTTTTTTATATATTTTAATTATTTGTAATATTTGGTCTAAATATCTTGAGGTAATCCAGTCTCTTATAAACCTAGTTGAAACTGAGAGTAAAACATAATTACTCATCTCTTCAACAAAATCTATTTTTCTAAGCCAACTCTCATATATATCGCTGCCCAGTTTGCCCTTCATAGCTTTTTGAACAACGGCCCAGTCAAGAGCTTCGGAAGAAGTATCGTTTAAATTTTTTGATGTATTATTGTTTAGCATGAATTTGTATGAATAAAGTTAGTTAGAAGTAATATAATTTTTTTGCAATAATTAATTTTATAAAAACAAAAATAAATAAACTTCCTAGGTGAATCTTCTTTAACGCGAAAAATCAGTTTTTAAAAGTAGTCTGTTTTATAATTTTTTAGAAAATTTATTGTTACATTGTTTTTTTTATAAATAAAGTTTTACATATTTAAAATTTGTGAGTGTGGATTTAACAATTTAATTTGACACCAAAACTAGATATAGTCATAATAAATTTTTTTAATTCTTATATAGTGTGTGTGGATTCAGTTAGAAGCTGCTAACAACTAGAGGTGGTTATTTTAATGCAGCAATTTTTTTTGTAATTCTTGAAACATTTCTTGAAGCGTTAGCTTTTTTAATAATTCCAGTCTTTGCAACTTTCATCAACTCAGAATTCAACTTAGATAAGAATTTCAAAGCTTCAGCTTTTTTCTTTTCTAGAATAAGGAGGTTCATTTTTTTTATAGCGTTCCTATATTTACTTCTTCTAGCCTTATTAACTAGTGTTTGAGTTGCAATTTTTCTTATTCTTTTAATTGCTGATTTTGTATTTGCCATAAGCGCAGTGGTATAACTCGAGAATTTATACTGGTCAATAGAATAATTGGCTATTTTTGACAGATATTACAAAAAAAAGTTGATCTATTGGATATAAATATTTTCTTTATTTTACCTTCACATTTGCTTCTGAGACAATTAAGATTTTCTCTTTGATATACTTTAAATTCTTTTTGAAAGTTACCACTTTTTCCAGATGCGTCTCTAAAGTCACGGATACTTGATCCTCCTTTTTTTATAGCTTTATTTAATACTTTTTTGGAATATGAAATTATATTTTTACAATCTTTTTTAGATAATTTCATTGCAAGTATTGTTGGGTTTATCTTGCAGAAAAATAAGATTTCACTTGCATAAATATTACCAATTCCAGATACAAATTTTTGATCTAATAAAAAACTTTTTATATCTTTTTTTTTATTTAAGAAATATTTTAAGAGGTATTTTAAATCAAAATTTTTAAAAAATGGTTCTGGTCCTAAATGATTAAATCTGTCTACAAGTGCTTCTCTATTCTCTATAAATTTAAAAAAACCAAATCTTCTAGGGTCGTTATAAATAATTTTTAAATCCTTAAGATGTATCTCAACATGATTGTGTTTTTTTGGTAGATTTGAAGAATTATAAAAGCTCGTATTGGTAAATTTATTTAAGTTATTTTTTTTGATTAAATGAATAGTGCCTGACATTCCTAAGTGGATTAAACAAAATGAACCATCGGAAAAATTTAAAATTAGGTACTTGGAAAACCTAGTAACCTTTTTAATAATTTTGTTTTGTAATAATTTTTCAAATTTTAAAGGAATTTTAAATCTCAAATTTCTATTTGTAATTATTACTTTTTTAATTTTCTTTTTTTGTATTTTTTCAGCTAATGATTGCTTGACTATTTCTACTTCTGGTAATTCTGGCATTTGGCAGTATATTATCAATAATTAATATATTTAACATGCAACAATATCTCCAAAATAAAAAAGGACTAGTTCAGGATGTCTTTGACAATGTTTCTGATAAATATGATTTAATGAATGACTTTATGTCTCTGGGTGTTCATAGAGTTTGGAAAAGAAATTTAATAAGTTGGATGAATCCCTCAAGAGGTAAAACTTTAATTGATGTTGCTTGTGGTACTGGAGATCTTGGTAAACTGTTTCTGGATTTAACAGATAAAAATGGAAAAATTTTTTGTATTGATCCAAACAAAGGTATGATTGGCAAAGGGAAGACTAAGTTAAATGATTATAAAAATATCAATTGGCTAATAGCTCCTGCAGAAAAATTACCCATTAAAGATAATTCTTGTGATTATTATACAATTAGTTTTGGGCTGCGAAATACTAAAAACCTAAATAAAGCACTTTCTGAGGCTTATCGTGTTCTTAAACCTGGTGGTCGATACTTGTGTCTAGAGTTTTCAAAAATTCAAAACTCTAATCTCAATTTTATTTATAAAAACTATTCAAAGCTTATTCCTTTAATTGGAAAAGTAATCATTGGTCAAAAAGAACCTTATGAATATTTGATTAAAAGTATTGAAGAATTTATTAATCAAGAAGAATTGATTGATTTAATGAAAAAGAATAAATTCAAAAATTGTACATATAGAAACTTATCTGGTGGAATTGTTGCAATTCACTCGGGGTGGAAGATGTAATGATTAAAAAATTATTTACACTTTTTAAATTGGGAAGAAAATTAGCAAAATCTGACATTCTAAATATAGTCTCAAAATTTCAAAAACCTCCTCTAACCATTAAAATTTTATTTCAAATACTATCTTTTTCTTTTTCTAATCCTAAAAAATTAAATCTAAATATCACTGAAGGGGAAAGGCTTTCCAAATCATTACAATCTATGGGTACGACTTTTATTAAATTAGGACAATTCCTAGTTACCAGACCTGATATCATTGGTGACAATCTAGCAAAACAATTAGAAGGTTTACAAGATAGACTTCCTGCATTTACTCTTTCTGAAGCTAAAACTATAATTAAAAATGATTTAGGAGTAGAAACATTTAATTCAATTATTGACTTAAGTGAATCTGTGGCTGCTGCATCTATAGCTCAAGTTCATAAAGCAAAAATAAATGATGATGGAACAATAAAAGATGTAGCTATTAAAATCCTAAGACCTGATATTAAAAAAACATTTAATGAAGAAATAGATGCTTTAATGCTTTTTGCTTTTTTTGTAGAGTCATTTGTTAAAAAAACAAAACGTTTAAAGTTAATTGAGGTTGTTTTTCTACTTAAAGAAATAACTAATTTAGAAATGGACTTAAGATTTGAGGCTGCTGCTGCTAATGAATATGCAGAAAATACACAAAATGATGCTGGTTTTAGAGTTCCTGCAATTTATTGGAATTTTACTAGTGAAAATGTGATGACTCTTGATTGGGTTGATGGTGTTTCTATTCGTGAAACTGAAGATTTGAAAAAAAGAAATATTGACACCATAAGAATTGCTTCTGATATTATTCAACATTTTCTAAGACATGCTGTTAGGGATGGCTTCTTTCATGCTGATATGCATCAAGGAAATATTTTCATTGATAACAATGGTCAAATTGTACCTATAGATTTTGGTATTATGGGTAGATTGGACAATATAAGTAAAAGATTTTTAGCAGAAATTCTATTTGGTTTCATTCAAAGAGATTATAAAAAGGTTGCTGAAGTACATTTGTTGGCAGGCTTAGTCCCTAAAGATGTACCTGTAGACGATCTTGCTCAAGCATTAAGAGCCATTGGTGAACCAATATTTGGTCAATCTGTAAAAGATATATCTGGTGGAAAATTATTAAAACAACTTTTTGACGTTACTGAAAAATTTAATATGCAAACTCAGCCTCAATTACTAATGCTACAAAAAACTATGGTTGTTGTTGAGGGTGTTGCTAGAAAACTCAATCCTAATACTAATATATGGGAAACCTCAAAACCTGTTTTAGAAAGTTGGTTAAGAGAAACTAAAGATCCTATTAACAACTTAAACGAAGGTCTAAAAAGTACTACAGAAGTAATTAAAAGATTACCTGATTTTCCAGAAATTATGGATAAAGCCAATCAAGCACTTACTTTTTTGGCAAGTGGGCAAATACCTCAAAATTCAAACTCCTATACAGCACTAAACCAAAAGAAATCTGAAATGATTGCGTTTAGAAATCAGTCTATTGTTGGATTATTACTGCTTGTAATCTTTGGTCTATTAGTATTCTAATTTGCCAATGAATAATTTATCACAGAGAAAAATACTTTTAATAATATGTGGAGGTATATCTGCATATAAGAGTTTAGAGCTTATTAGGATGTTTAAAAAGCATGGTGCAAAAATTAAAACCATCCTAACTAAAAGTGCTAAAGAGTTTGTAACTCCTTTATCTGTAGCCTCACTTTCCAAAGAAAAGGTTTATGATGATTTGTTTAATGCTGAAAACGAAGCAAAAATGGACCATATATCGCTATCGAGGTGGGCAGATGTAATTATTGTTGCGCCTACTACTGCAAATACTATTTCAAAATTAAGTACCGGATCTTCAGATGATCTAGCGTCAACTGTAATTCTTGCATCTGATAAGGATATTTTTTTAACACCTGCTATGAATGTTAGAATGTGGGAGCACCCATCAACTAAGCAAAATATAAGTAAATTAAAATCTTATGGTTATAAAATAATTGGTCCTGAAATTGGGGATATGGCTTGTGGAGAATTTGGTGAAGGAAAAATGACTGAACCACATGATATTTTTCAAACAATTGAGACATATTTTAATGAATTTAAAAAAAACCAAAAATTAAAAGCATTAGTAACCGCTGGACCAACTAATGAATACATTGATCCTGTAAGATTTATTACAAATAAATCTTCTGGAAAACAGGGGTATGCTTTAGCAAAATCATTAGCAAAAAGAGGATTTCAAACAACACTAATTTCTGGCCCTACCAATTTGCAAATAGATAGTAATATAAATTTAATCAAAGTTGAAACAGCAGATGAAATGTTTAAAGCTACACAAAAAAGTTTACCTGCTGATGTGGCAATTTTTTCTGCAGCTGTTGCTGACTTTAAAATAAATAAAAAAAAGAATGAAAAGATCAAGAAACAAGAGTATTTGAATTTAGAGCTTAAAAAAAATATTGATATTCTAAATTACGTATCAAAACACAACTCTCTTAGGCCAAAATTAGTTATTGGCTTTGCTGCTGAAACAAATGATGTTCAGAAAAATGCTAAAAAAAAATTAATTGAAAAAAATTGTGATTGGATAATAGCGAATGATGTGTCAAATAATTCTATTGGGTTTGAATCTGATTTTAATGAAGTTTCAATTTTTTATAAAGATAATAAAGTTAAGAATGAAAAACTTACAATAAAAAAAAAATCTGAGATCTCAGAAGAAATAATTGATAGAGTTGTTGAGCAGTTAAATTAAAATTCAATGGCAAAAGTATTAATCAAAAAACTAAATTCTGACGTAGAACTCCCAGCCTACAAAACAAATGGTGCTTCTGGTATGGATTTAATGGCCTTTATAAGTGAACCAATTAGAATAGCATCAAATAGTTCAAGTTTAGTACCCACAGGTCTTTCTGTGGCTTTTTCAGAGGATTATGAGGTACAAATTCGTCCACGCTCAGGTCTTGCTGCAAAATACAATATAACTGTTTTAAATACACCGGGAACTATTGATAGTGATTATAGAGGAGAGATTAAAATTATTCTTTTTAATCATGGAAAAAAAGATTTTTTAATTAACAATAAAGATAGAATAGCACAAATGATCTTAACTCCAGTGGTTAAAATAGAATTAGAGGAAACAGATAATTTACCAGATACATCAAGAGGTGCAGGTGGGTTTGGCTCAACTGGCAAATGAAAAGCCTACTAAATAAAAAAACAATTGAACGCTTTTCAAGGCAAATAATACTTAAGGATATTGGCATTTTAGGTCAAAAAAAAATTTTATCATCAAAAGTTTTAATTATTGGTGTTGGTGGTCTTGGATCTTCAGTTGTAGAGTTTCTTTCAAGAGCAGGGGTTGGATCAATAGGAATTGTTGATGATGACAAGGTGGATATCTCTAACTTGCATAGACAGAGCCTTTATAGCACCCCTGATATTGGAAAGTTTAAAGTCAAAGTAACAAAAGATAAAATTAAGAAAATAAATTCTAATACAAAAGTTACAATTTATAAAATTAGATTAAATAATATAAATTTTAAGAAAATTATCAATAATTATGATTATATAGTTGATGGATCAGATAACTTTAAGACAAAATTTTTACTGAATGACTTATGTCTAAAATTTAAAAAAATTCTTATCGTTGGTGCAATCAGCAAATTTGATGGCCATATATTTACTTTTAATTTTAAAAATAAAAAAAGCTCCTGTTTGCGATGTTTTTTTCAAGAGTCTAAAATTTCAGATGATTTATTAAATTGTGAGTCTGAGGGTATGCTTGGAACTGTTGCTGGTATTATTGGCACTATGCAAGCTAACGAGATATTAAAAAAAATACTACATATTGGAGTGGGACTTGATGGTCATATTCTTATTCTGGATCTGTTAAATTTAAATTTTAGAAAAGTAAGAATTAAAAAGCAAAAAAATTGTTTATGTAAATGACAAAAAGCTTACCTATTTACTTTTTATTGCTATCAATTTTTTTTACTCAATTTTTAATTGCTGAAGAAAAATTTCTATCCCTAAAAAAAAATAAGGTACATGTTAGGTATGGACCAAGTTTTGACTCAAAAATTAAATATATTTATAAAAAAATAAACTTGCCAATAAAACAAATAGATAAAAAAGAAAATTTCCGAAGGGTTGTAGATTTAAAAAATAATAGTGGCTGGATTCACTTATCTCAACTCAAAAAATCAAACTCCATTATTATTTTAGAAAATAAGATTTTATTTAAAAAGCCTTCAAATCTGTCTAAACCAGTTGCAAGACTTGAAAAGGGAAGATTATTGCTTGTTGAAAAATGTGAAGATATATGGTGCAGCATAGTTACGGAAGGTTACTCTGGTTGGATTAAGGCTGAAAATGTATGGGGATCTATTAAATAAAATCAGTTAACAGTGACTTAATATTATCTTCAGTTAGTTTTGTAGTGTGAGCGTATTCTTTGTGATCTATACCAAGTTCAATATTTACACTACCTAATTTAAATTTAGCAATTTGGTCATCATTAAATTTAAAATGGATAAATTGTACAGATGAAGCTTTCCCTTCAGCCGATGTTCTATCAACATCATTTTCTGGCACTGCTTTAACTGTCTCATTGTCAATTTTCATAAATATTTTTTCTTCTATCCCACCGACTTTTCCTAAAAATGCACCTCTAGAAATAGGGTTATCAATCTCAAACATTAATGTCGCTGTAAGTTCTTTTCCATTTGGAACTAAAGGATTGTAAGCAATTAATTCATCTTTTAGTTGTTCATCACCTCCTTTTTCTATGTGTAGCATTTCCTGAACTTGAGCCACCATAGTTTCAAAACTTTCAAAATAAAAAGTTGCATAAGGGCCAAGGGCTATTCTTCTGTTTATTTTAAATTCAACTAAGTTTTTTCTAATTGTTTTTCTGCTTTCAGCATACGCTACTGCTGACATTAAATCTTTTTTTTCAATCTGTCTTTTTTCTTTACTCATATTTACAATCTATAACTTTTAGCCATCAATTCGATAGGGTGAAGTGCCTCATCGTTAGCAATGTTTGTATCTGTTTCTAATTGTTTTAAATGCTTTCCAGCTAATGGACAGTCTGAAGCCATATATTTATTATTTTTATTTTTAATCTGCCGTGCTGTTGGTATTCCAACTTTAACAGCAAGATCATGTGTTTCCTTCATAACTCCAAAAGTACCACCATGACCAGCACATCTTTCGACAACATCCATTTTAATATTTGGAATAAATTTCAACATGTCTCTAGATTTAATGCCCATATTTTGAGCTCTAGCATGACAGGCATTATGAACAGTCACTCCTCCATCAATTTCTTGCAAGCCTTCAGCTAAACCTTCACTTTTTGCTATATCAACTATATATTCATCTATGTCGCTAATACTTTTTGAAAGTTTTTTTATATTTTGGTCATGGGGCAATAATAATGGCCATTCAAATTTTAACATCAAACCACAACTAGCGGTAAGTGTAATTACCTGATAGCCTTTGTTAACCCATTCCAATAAATCTTTGGATACTTTTTTGGCTTGTTCAACAACTTTTGGCAGATCGGCTTGTTCTAAAAAAGGCATACCACAACATCCTGGATAAGCTTCTTGAACCTCGACTCCATTTTTCTTTAAAACTTTTAATGCAGCAACACCTGTGTCTTTTTTATTAAAATTAACAAAGCAAGTTGAATAAATTACAACTTTTCTATCTTTAGATGGTGCATCACTATTTATTGGATCTTTATTTTTTTTAAAATAACTTGTAAATGTCTCAGAATTATAAACAGGGAGTTTAACTCTCATATCTATTCCAGCTACTAATTCTAATATTTTTCTAAAGAACGTATTTTTAATATTTGATGCCCAATTTATTAATGATGATAAAGCAACACCTATTTTTGCATTTCTATCAATTTGAGCCAATAATGCAGGCACCAAGGGTAATTTATTTAATTTTTTTTGAGCTGTTCTATATCTCAACATTAAATGGGGGAAATCTAAATCAAAATCATGTGGTGGAACATAGGGACACTTAGTCATAAAACACATATCACACAATGTGCATGCATCTACTACAGGTTCAAATTGTTCACTTTTTAAACTTTCTACATCCTCATTCTCAGACTCATCAATCATGTCAAATAGTTTTGGAAACGAGTCACATAAATTAAAACATCTTCTACATCCATGACAGATGTCAAATGCTCTTCTCATTTCATTATCTAATTTCTTTGGATCTAAAAAATCAGGATGCTCAAAATTTATTGGGTGTCTTATAGGTGCTTCGGTGCCGCCTTCTTTACTCATGCAATTAATTATTTTAGGATTAATGGTGGGGCAAACCCCACCATGTATTAAGTTCTATTTACGCAATAGATTCTAGTGTTTTTTGAAATTTACCTGCGTGTGATTTTTCAGCTTTAGCTAAAGTTTCAAACCACTCAGCAATTTCTGCAAAACCTTCTTCTCTAGCTGTCTTTGCCATACCTGGGTACATGTCTGTATATTCATGTGTTTCACCTTGTACAGCTGAAGCTAAATTGTCTTTAGTTTCACCAATTGGTAATCCAGTAGCTGGGTCACCAACTTCTTCTAGGTACTCAAGGTGTCCATGAGCATGTCCTGTTTCACCTTCTGCTGTTGATCTAAATACAGATGCTACATCGTTATAACCTTCGATATCTGCTTTTTGAGCGAAATATAAATAACGTCTGTTTGCTTGGCTTTCGCCTGCAAATGCATCTTTTAAGTTTTCTTCTGTTTTGCTTCCTTTTAATGACATATTTTTCTCCTTAATGATTGAGATAGATATATAATAATTCTAAACTACATGTCAACAGTTTAGAATTATTTTAATGTAATAGTTAAGTATTTGAAATTATTGATTTAATTTTGATTTTGATTATCACTCGCAACTCTAATCAGAACTTCAACTGATTTAATTTTTTTTCCAGTAATATTATTTTTAACTTTTATAGAATCAATTTCATCTTCACCACAATCTATCAACTCACTTGTATCTTCATCAAAAAAGTGTTGATGATCAGTTGTGTTAGTATCAAAATAGCTTTTGTCAGTATTAATCGAAATTTCTTTTAAATAACCTTTTTTCTTAAAAGCATGAATAGTATTGTAAACTGTAGCTAAAGAAATTTTTTCATTTAGTTTTTTTTGAATGATTTTAGCAAGATCATTTACTGTGAAATGAAAAGTTTTTTCAGTTGCAAATAATGCCTCACAAATTTTTAATCTCTGTTTTGTAGGTCTTAATCCAGATTCTCTTAGTTTTTTTATATATATATTTAAATTACTCATTATTGTTTATAATAATTCTAAACTATATCTATATTATAATACTAATAAATCAAGTATTAAAAGACTGAAATTTATGAAAAAAAACTCATTCACATATGACGAGCTAATAAGCTGTGGTAAAGGGGAGCTTTTTGGCCCTGGTAATGCAAAATTACCTCTTCCACCGATGCTCATGTTTGATAGAATAACAGAAATCAGTGAAGGTGATGGAGCTTTTAATAAAGGTGTTATAAAAGCTGAATTAGATATTAAGGATGATCTTTGGTTCTTCGATTGCCACTTTAAAGGAGATCCTGTTATGCCTGGATGTCTTGGTTTAGATGCAATGTGGCAGTTAGTTGGGTTTTACCTTGGATGGCTTGGCAATCCTGGAAAAGGAAGAGCTTTGGGAGTGAGTACTGTAAAATTTACAGGTGAAGTTTTAAAGAGTGTAAAAAAGGCAACTTATATAATTAATATGAAAAAAATTATGTCTCCTGGTGGTACTTCAGTTGGGTTAGCTAACGGATTGTTATTTGCAGATGATAAAAAAATATATTCAGCAGAAAATTTAAAAGTTGGGTTATTTAAATAATGAGAAGAGTGGTAGTTACAGGTTTGGGCATTGTTTCGTGCTTGGGAAATAATCAGGAAGAGGTTTATCAATCTCTTTTAAATTCTAAATCTGGAATATCTTTTTGTGAAGAATACAAAGAGCATAATTTAAAAAGTCATATCCATGGAAAACCAAATATTAAACTGGAGGACCACATCGATAGAAAAACTATTAGATTCATGGGTTCTGGCTCTGCTTATAATTATATTGCGATGAAAGAAGCCATTAAAGATTCAGGACTAGAAGATAAGGACGTAAGTAATTTTAAAACTGGAATAGTTATGGGTTCTGGTGGTCCTTCAATTGAAAATGTTGTTTTATCAGTTGATAAGACTAGGGCGAAAACACCAAAATTAATGGGTCCATTTATTGTTCCAAGAACTATGGCGAGCACATCTTCTGCAACTCTTGCTGTACCTTTTAAAATTAAAGGAGTGAACTATACGATGAGTTCTGCTTGTGCAACTAGTGGACACTGTATCGGTCATGCAAGTGAACTAATCCAAATGGGTAAACAAGATATTGTTTTTGCAGGTGGAAGTGAAGAATTACACTGGGCTATGACTGCAATGTTTGATGCTATGACTGCACTGTCTTCTAAATATAATGATGCACCTGAAACTGCCTCGAGAGCTTATGACAAGACTAGAGATGGCTTTGTAATAGCTGGTGGTGGTGGAGTTTTAGTACTTGAAGATTACGAGCATGCAAAAGCAAGAGGTGCAAACATATATGCTGAATTAACAGGATATGGTGCAACTTCTGATGGATATGATATGGTAGCTCCATCAGGTGAAGGTGCTGTTAGATGCATGAAGATGGCTTTAGCAACCGCTAAAAACAAAATGGATTATGTAAACACCCATGGAACATCAACACCAGTAGGTGATATAACAGAATTAAAATCTGTTGGGGAGGTATTTAATGCTAAAGTACCAAAAATCAGTTCTACTAAATCACTTTCGGGTCACCCACTAGGTGCTGCATCAGTTCATGAAGCAATTTATAGTTTAATCATGATGAAAAATAGTTTTATAACGGCTTCAGCTAATATTGCTGACATGGATGA
>Ga0308004_10000249_pt1 | contig 26188 bp, 25 predicted proteins | sample Neamet38_FD_203156 | JGI IMG/M metagenome (GOLD analysis project Ga0308004, IMG submission 203156) | Marine microbial communities from water near the shore, Antarctic Ocean - #38 | ecosystem: Environmental > Aquatic > Marine > Unclassified | place: Southern Ocean | collected 2014-06-06 | reverse complement strand
CAATTGTGGCCGCACTTAATCTCACTGAATCAATTGGTTTCTCATCAAAAACTGATAAATCTTCAAACAAAAATTTACGATTTACAATTTTGTCTGGCTCTGTGTCATCGGCATCTAATAACTTTTTTAGATTATTTTTTGATTTGTTTTCAAAATCCTCAGAAGTAAGTGATGTATTCTTTGCATATTCAATGACTACTGGACTAATAGAAAAAAAAGATATTATCAATAAACTAACTAAAAAAGTTCTAGATATGTTTCCAATATTACTTTCTTTTTTTTCAATTTTTTTTTTTTTACTTATACTCAAATATTGTTTTTTAAAGTATTTTTTTATTTGATCAATCAAAAATAGTTTTTTTTTCATAATTATATTGCAACAACCTCTTTTACTTCAGGCAAATAATGGCATAAAAGATTTTGAACACCTTGCTTGAGTGTCATAGTTGAACTTGGGCAACCAGAGCAGCTTCCTTGTAATTCTACTTTAACAACTCCGTCTTTAAATTCTTTAAATTTTATATCACCACCATCTTTTGCAACAGCAGGTCTAATTTTTGTTTCTAAAATACTTATAATTTTTTTTTCTATTTCACTATGCTCTTCCTTCTTCTCTTCAAATAATTCATTTGCAATTACAAATTCTTTACCAGTTGAATAAAAATCATTAATTAATGAAATAACTATGTGTTTAATCTCTTCCCAATTTATTTCTTCATTCTTATTAATCGATATAAAGTCTGCTCCCAAAAAAACTCCAATTACACCATTTACAGACAAAAGATTTCTTATTAATTCACTGTCTGTATCTTCTTTTTTTGTTACCTCAAATGAACCACTATTAGACACATTTTTTCCCGGTAAAAACTTAAGTGAATTTGGATTAGGTGTTACTTCAGTTTGAATGAACATATGCTTATATATAGTAGTAAATATCAAAATTTAAACTAATTAATATATTTTATTAAAAACCCACTAATTCTTTTATTTCTTTAATTTTTTTTGAGGCAGTTTTGTCTGCTTTATCAGATCCTTCTATTAAAATTGTATCTAAGTATTTTTCATCGTTTAATAGTTTTTTAACTTCCTTTGAAATTGGCTCAATTTTTTCAGCAAGTACTTCTGATAATTTTTCTTTGAATTCAGAAAAATTTTTTCCACTAAATTCGCTTACAGAGATTTCTAAGTTTTGGTTTTGTAAGCTTGAATAAATACCCAATAAATTTTCTGCTTCTGGCCTTTTAGCTAAATCTTTAACCTCTTCAGGTAATGGCAATGGGTCCGTTTTTGCTTTTTTTATTTTATTTAGTATTTCATCTTTATCATCTGTGAGATTAATTCTACTTAAATCTGATGGATCTGATTTGCTCATTTTTTTTATTCCATCTTTAAGACTCATTATTCTAGAAAATTGTTTTTGGATTAATGGTTCTGGGACTTTCAAAAAATCTGGAGCATTAAAGTCATTATTAAATTTTTGCGCAATATCTCTACAGAGTTCTAAATGTTGTTTTTGATCATCTCCGACTGGGACATGAGTCGCATCATAGAGCAAAATATCTGCTGCCATTAAAACTGGATAGGAATAAAGACCAATACTGGCTTTCTCCTTATCTTTCCCAGCTTTTTCTTTAAATTGTGTCATCCTATTAAGCCAACCTATTCTTGAGACACAGCTTAAAATCCACGCAGTTTCTGAATGTGCTGAAACCATTGATTGATTAAAGATTATACTTTGAGCCGGATCAATTCCACATGCAATAAATGTAGCTGCCGTTTCTCTTATATTTTTTTTTAATTCCTTAGGGTCTTGTTTAACGGTTATTGCATGAAGGTCTACGACACAAAAAATGCATTGATTTTCTTTTTCATTCTGTAGTTCTACAAAATTCTTAATTGCACCAAGATAATTTCCTAAATGAAGGTTTCCTGTTGGCTGAACTCCTGAAAAAATTTTTTTACTCATGCTAGTAGTTTAAATTAATATCGCTTCTTTTAAAAGCCTTGATTAAAATTGCAATCAAAAGATAAAAACTTAGCCCCAATATAACTGCACCAACTAGATAGATAGATTTAAAGTTTGCCTGATATAGCAAATTGTCATTAAAAAAATAAATTATATAATTAAAAAATATTCCCATTAATACTGAGGCTATTAAAATTTTAATAAACCTATCTACAAAAACTAAATTAAAGCTGAATAGGTTTTTCTTTTTTAAAAAAACAAATAGCAAAATAGCATTAAACCAAGATGATATTGTCGTTGCTATTGGTATAATTAAAAACCCAATTTCGTTAAAAAAAATAATACTAATAAAAACATTCAACAAAACAGACATTACAGAAATATAAAAAGGTATCTTTGTATTATGGCGTGCGAAAAAAAAAGCAGAAAAAACTTTAATAAGAGAAAATGCTGGTAATCCGATTGCAAAATAAAATAAAGCCTTAGCTGAGTTTTTAACGCTTAATTCGTCAAATGAACCATATCCAAATAAAGAAGAGATAATTTCTTCAGAAGCAATAAGCAACGCTGTTGTTGCTGGAATACTTAAAAATAAACTTAGCTCCAGAGCTTTATTTTGAATTAAATTTATCTTATCTTTTTTTAGTGTCTTAACAAATTTAGATAGTTGAGGCAAAATAACTGTACTGATTGCAATACCAGCAATAGCTAAATTTATTTGATAAATTCTATCTGCATAATAAAGGTATGAGACTGCACTAGCTTGGAACGAGGCTATGATGGTCCCTATTAAAATATTTATTTGAGTAACACCAGAAGAAAAAATACTAGGAAGTAATTTTCTAAAAAACATTTTAACTTTATCATCAATTTTAAATGACAACTTTACTCTAGGAGAAAAATATTTTTTTGTAAAAAAATATAAAAAAATTAACTGTAAAATCCCTGAAATAGTTACTGCATACGATAGATAGTATACCAATCCATCATTTAAAAATTTTCCAAATAACAACACTCCAATTAAAAGAATGTTTAATATAATGGGTGTAGCTGATGCTATAGCAAACTTATTATGTGTATTTAGAATAGCAGAAAAAAAAGATGCTAGACTAATAAATATTAAAAAAGGGAAGGTAATTCTTGTTAAAGTTATAGCTAATTCCATTTTTTGGTAATCATCCTCAAAACCTGGTGCTATCAAGAAGACAAATAATGGCATCATTACCTCAATGACAAGGACTAAAAAAAATAGTCCTATAATAAGTAAATTAAAAATATTATTTGCAAATTTTTGTGACTTTTTTTTACTATTTAACAGCGATGAATAACTAGGCACAAATGCAGCATTAAAAGTTCCTTCTGAAAATAATCTTCTAAATGTATTGGGTATTCGAAATGCAACAAAGAAGGCATCAGCCAAAGCTCCCGTTCCCAGAAAAACAGCAATTAAGATGTCTCTTAAATATCCCAATAATCTACTAATTATTGTAAAAAAGCTAAATGTGCCTGTTGACTTGATAAGGTTCATAAATCATATTAGTCTTAAATTTACTCCATTTGTATATCTAATTAACATAAATGAAAAAAACTAAAATAGAACATTACACAGATAAAGAGGCTTTAGAATTTCACAGCTTAAATAAGCCTGGAAAAATTGAGATAAATTCTTCAAAACCAATGACAACTAAAAGAGATTTGGCACTAGCTTATTCTCCAGGTGTGGCTATTCCTGTTCAAGCCATTTATGACAACCCAGATACTGCCTACGATTATACTTCTAAAGGAAACCTGGTTGCAGTGATCAGTAATGGCTCCGCGATACTAGGTATGGGTAATTTAGGTGCACTGGCATCAAAACCAGTGATGGAAGGTAAGGCAGTTTTATTCAAAAGATTTGCAGATATAGATTCTATAGATTTAGAAATTGATACACAAAACGTAGATGAAATTATTAATAGTATCAAAAATTTTTCATGTAGCTTTGGTGGAATTAATTTAGAAGATATAGCTGCTCCTGATTGTTTTATTATTGAAGAAAAATTAAAAGAACTTTTAGATATCCCAGTTTTTCATGATGATCAGCACGGTACAGCAATAATAACTACTGCAGCGCTACTCAATGCTTTAGATATTAGTGGAAAATCAATAAAAGATATTAAAGTTGTTGTTAATGGAGCTGGTGCTTCTGCAATTGCTTGTACAAATTTATTTAAGAATAGTGGTGTTCCCAATGAAAATGTAACTTTGCTAGATCGTAAAGGAGTAATTTATAAAGGAAGAACAGAGGGTATGGATCAGTGGAAATCTGCCCATGCAATTGATACAAAAAATAGAACTTTAGAAGAAGCTATCAATGGAGCTGATGTATTTTTAGGATTGTCTGCAAAAGGAGCTTTGAAAAAAGAACTAGTAAAAACTATGGCCGAGAACCCAATAATTTTTGCATGTGCTAATCCAGACCCAGAGATAACCCCTGAGGAAATAATGGAAGTTAGAGATGACGCTATTATAGCAACTGGAAGGTCTGATTACCCTAATCAAGTAAATAACTTAATTGGCTTTCCATACATTTTCAGAGGAGCTTTAGATGTAAGAGCCACTACAATTAATGAAGAAATGAAAGTGGCAGCTGCAAACGCAATAGCAAAACTAGCAAGAGAAGATGTTCCTGACGAAGTTGTTGCAGCAATGGGTGGTGATCGACCTAAATATGGAAAAGATTACATAATTCCATCCACTTTTGATCCAAGATTAATTAGTGTAATTCCTGCTGCAGTTGCAAAAGCAGCAATGGAAAGTGGTGTTGCAAAAAAAGATATAAAAGATTTTGAGATTTATAAAGATCAACTTAAACAAAGACTAGATCCTTCAGTCACTATCATGCAAGGTATCAATTCTTATATTAAAAAAAATCTGAAGAAAATTGTTTTTGCAGATGGAGAAGATGAAAATACTCTTAAAGCAGCAATTGCATTTAAAAATTCTAAATTAGGAATTCCAATATTAGTTGGTAAAAAAGAAAAGATTAAAGAAAGAATAAAAGAAATTGGTTATAATGAAAATTTTGATATTGAAATAATAAATTCACAAGACTCTGAGAAAAGAGAGAAGTACGTGAGTTTTTTATTTAAAAAAATGCAAAGAGAACAAGGCCTTTTAGAAAGAGACTGCGATAGACTGGTAAGAAACGACAGAGTCATATGGGCAACCTGCATGGTTGCGTGTGGTGATGCGGATGGTGCTGTTACTGGGAATACTAGAAGATTTGGTGCATCTTTAAATAAGGTTACACAAGTAATAGATGCCCGACCAGGTGAAATAATGTTTGGTTTAAACATGGTTGTCTCAAAGGGGAAAACTATTTTTGTTGGAGACACTAGTGTAAATGAATATCCGAGTTCAGAAGAGCTTGCAGAAATTGCTATATCGGCTGCAAGAGTAGTTAAACTATTTGGCTTTGTTCCAAAAGTTGCTTTTGTTTCTCATTCAACTTTTGGTCAACCCCTTACGAGTAGAACTAAACATATCAAAAAAGCAGTTGAGATTTTAAAAATTAAAAATGTAGATTTTGATTTTGATGGAGATATGCAGCCAGATGTTGCTCTTAATGCAGAATATAAAGAACTTTATCCTTTCTCCAGCATTGTTGGCAATGCAAATATCTTAATAATGCCAGGCCAACACAGTGCGGCTATTTCATATAAAATGATGAAAAGCTTAGGTGATATAAAGGTGATAGGTCCTCTACTAATTGGTTTGGGTCAACCAATTGAAATAGCACCTTTAAGATCTTCTACATCTGAGATTATAAATTTAGCTTCGGTTGCAGCCTACTCTGCTGACGTAATTGATTATAAAAAGAATTAATTCTTTTGAATTCTCAAGTCTTCAACTAAAATAATGCTTGCTATAACGTCCTCAACATCAAGTATTTCTTTTGCCTCACTTATTACTTCTTTTTTCTCATCTTCAGATAGAGAAATTCCATAAATAAATATCTTTTTTTTATATGTGTCTATTTGATAGTTGGTTGCCTTAATCTGTTTATTAAATATTAAAGCTGTTCTGAGTTGTGAGGTTATAAGTAAATCCTTGGCTGATTGTTTAAAATTAAATTCTTCTTTTAATTTAATATCATTTTTAACCGATCTAACACCTTTAATTTCCCATGCTAATTTTGTAATTTGAAGTTTTTCTTCTAGGTCTTCTACTTTTCCTGTTAAGAAAATCCTACCATCTAAAACTTTTGTACTTACAGACAATATGTAGTTCTTATCTCTTAGCACTAATCTTGCTGCTAAGTTTTTTTGCATTACAGAATCATCTATTTGAGTTCCTAAAGATCTTGGGTCTAGAGCAACACTAACTCCTGTTCCAAAAATACCTTTTGAACTTATTCCAATACAGCCCGAGAGGATTAAAAAAATTAAACTTATTAAAAATATTCTACTTTTCATTTTTTAGTTTTAAACAATAATTATAAATTTCTTTTTTAGGCACGTTGGTATTTTGACTAATTAAATCAGTAATGTCTTTAATACTTAGTTTTTTAATCATTTTTTGAATATTCTTTTTATCAGATTCTTTTAAAATTACCGAGTCGTTTTTTTCCTTAAGTTTTTGAGAAATTACAATTGTTAGCTCTCCTTTTGGATCAGACTTAAAAGGCTCCAAGTCATTAATATTTGATCTAATATATTCTTCATAAAATTTTGTCATTTCTCTGCATATTAAGATCTTTCTACCTGAAAAATGATGCTTTATGTCTTTTATAGATTTATTAAATTTTCGTGGGGAGATGAAAAAAACAATACAACTGTTTAGGTTTGCTAGTTTTTCAAAATCCTCTTTTAACTTATTATTTTTTTCAGGAAAGAATCCATAAAAAAAGTATTTCTCATTAAAACCACTAATAGAGACAGCAGTTGAAACGGCTGATGCACCAGATATTGGAATAATATCAATATTATTTGCCACACACTCATTGATTAATATTGCTCCAGGATCAGAGACTGAAGGTGTTCCGGCATCAGAAATTAGTGACACAACACAGTCTAATTTTAAAATATCAATTATTTTTGATAAATTTTTTTTTTCATTAAATTTATGGTTTGAAATAAGTTTTGAACTAACTTCATACCTGTCTAATAAATTTTTTGAAATTCGGGTATCTTCACATAGTATATAATCTGATTTTTTTAGGACATCTATGGCTCTTAAAGTAATATCACCTAAGTTGCCAATTGGGGTGGCAACAATATAAAGGCCACTTTTCACTTTATTATTTTTATATTCAGTATGTAGAATCATCAGGCTATAATTGCTATAATAACATTAAAATGAAGAAAATTATTAAAATTATACTACTTTTAACTTTTTTCCTTTCTTTAGAGAAAGTATTTGCAGAGGAAAAAATTAAGATTGGGTTGCTTGTTCCATTAACAGGTAAAAACTCTGAAATAGGTCAATCTATAGTCAAATCTATAATACTGGCAATCAATCAAATAAACAATTTATCAATCGAAATCATTCCAAAAGATACTGCGTCAAAACCAGGTATTACCTTAAAGTCAGCAAAGGAATTGCGTGAATTAGGTGTAAAAATAGTTATAGGACCAGTCTTTAATGAAAGCTTAATTTATCTTGATGAATTAAGCGAGTTAACTTTTTTATCATTAACAAATAAAAATAATAATATTTCAAAAAATATTATTAGTGCAGGCATAAATGCCACCTCTCAATTGAATGCAATTAAAAAATTTATTGAACAAAATAAAATTAAAAAAACTATTTTTTTAACTCCTGATGTAAATTATAAAAATGAAATTGAACAAGCAATATCTAAATCTAAAATAGTGATAACTGAAAATTATATTTATAATACTGACCCAACGAAAATTACACAACAAATTGAAAAAATAACAAATTATGAGAAAAGAAAACAAAATCTAGAAGATGAAATAAAAAGACTAGAGGAATCAGATGAAAATAATAAAGAACAATTAATTGAAAGATTAAAAAAAAGAGATACTCTTGGAGATGTAAACTTTGATTCTATAATAATAGCAGATTTTGATGAAAGTTTAAAAAGTATAACAACATCTTTATTATATACTGATATTTCGCCTAAGAAAAAATATTTTATAACTCTTAATCAGTGGTTTGACAGATCTCTACTTGAGGAAAAAAGCTCGCAACCAATATATTTTCCATCAATCAATAAAAAAAATTATGAAGATTTTTCATTAGAATATTTTGAAAAATACAATCAATATTCTAATCAGTTATCTTTTTTAAGCTTTGATTTAATTGGACTTGTTTACTATTTAATACTTCAAAACGATTCAACTGTAGATGAAAAAATTTTTACCAAAAAAACTTTATTTAAAGGAAAAATCGGAATTTTTGAGATTAAAGATAATAAAATTAACCACATCTTAAATTTTTATAAAGTAGAAAATAAAGAATTTAAAAAAATTTTTTAATTTTTTTGAAAGCGTTAGATCTGTGATCTATTTTATATTTTTGCAAAGGTTTCATTTCTCCAAAAGTAATTTTTTTTCCATTGGGTATAAAAATTGAATCATAACCAAATCCATTTTTTCCTTTTATGAAAGGTGAAATGTTTCCCTCAATTTTTCCTATAGAACTTATTGTTTTTTGATTGAGTCCATAAATAGTTAAAGCACATATAAATCTAGCTTTAATTTTGCTGGTTTTCCAGTTTTTATTTTTTTTATCTAATTCTTTAAAAACTCTATTGATTGCCTTAACAAAGTCTCCTTTTTTTCCACCCCATCTAGCTGAATAGATTCCTGGAGCTCCATCTAAAACATCAATCTCCAACCCTGAATCATCTGATAAACAAATCATTTTTGATTTTTTAGAAAAATATCTAGCTTTAATTAAAGAATTTTCCTTAAAAGTTTTTCCTTTTTCAATAGGACTTTTAATTTTAAAGTCAGATGTAGAGTAAATTTCTAGGTTTTTAGGCAGTAAATCCCTAATTTCCTTCAATTTTCCACTATTATTTGTGCCCACTAATATTTTAGTAATTTTTTTTTTTAACATCTAGCAATTATCAAATTTCATACCATATAAGTCTCAATGGAAAAAGATCAAAACACTAGTTCTGAGACACCAAATAGCAAAGTGGAAGAGTTAAATAATGAAGCTCAAACTGATGCTTTGGAAAATAAAGAACAAATAAAAGAAATTACTCCTGACGAAAAAATTTTAGAACTAGAAGACAAGATAGCAAGAACTCTTGCTGAAATGGAAAACCAGAGAAGAAGGTTTGAAAAAGAAAGAGAAGATGCTTTTAATTATGGTGGTTTTACCTTTGCAAAAGAAACCTTAAACTTAATAGATAATTTGGGAAGATCGAAACAGATATTAGAAAATGATGAGACCTTAAAAAATTCAGAAACTTTAAAGAAAGCTTTAGAGCATTTTGACATCATAAATAAAGATATGGTTTCTATTTTGTCAAAAAATGGAATTACTCCTTTAGATTCAATTGGTAAAAAACTTGATCCAAATTTTCATCAAGCAATGATGGAGATTGATGATGATCTAAATGAACCTGGCACAATTATTCAAGAAATTCAAAAAGGTTTCATGATGAAAGACAGGTTACTTAGACCTTCTTTAGTGGGTGTTTCAAAGAAAACTGAAAATAAAGAAGAAAAAAGTGAGGAAAATATAGAGAATTCAGACAATTTATAATATTTGTCTGAACTTGTAGATTAAAAATTAACACTTATATGAAAGGTAGGATTTAAATTATGAGCAAAATTATAGGTATAGATTTAGGGACAACAAATTCATGCGTGTCTATCATGGAAGGCAGTCAACCCAAAGTTTTAGAAAATGCAGAAGGTGCAAGAACAACTCCTTCAGTTGTTGCTTTTACTGATGATGGAGAAAAACTTGTTGGACAACCTGCAAAAAGACAAGCAGTAACCAACCCTGAAAATACTATATTTGCTGTAAAAAGATTAATTGGAAGAAATTTTGAGGACCCAACTGTAAAAAAAGATATTGCAGCAGCTCCTTTTAAAATAGTTAATTCCGAAAAAGGTGATGCTTGGATTGAAGCAAAAGGTAAAAAATATTCTCCTTCTCAAATATCAGCATTTATTCTAATAAAAATGAAAGAAACAGCTGAAAAATATTTGGGACAAGAAGTAACTAAAGCAGTAATAACTGTTCCTGCTTACTTTAATGATGCTCAAAGACAGGCTACAAAAGATGCTGGTAAAATTGCAGGATTAGAAGTTTTAAGAATTATAAACGAACCTACCGCAGCTTCTCTAGCGTATGGTTTAGATAAGAAAAAAGAAAATAAAAAAATAGCTGTATACGATTTAGGTGGGGGAACTTTCGATGTATCCATTCTTGAATTAGGCGATGGTGTATTTGAAGTTAAATCTACTAATGGTGATACATTTTTAGGTGGAGAGGATTTTGATAACACGATTGTTGATTATTTAATTGGTGAATTTAAAAAAGACAATGGTATAGATTTAAGAACTGACAAATTAGCTCTTCAAAGATTAAAAGAGGCGGCTGAAAAAGCAAAAATTGAGCTTTCTTCTGCTGAGCAAACAGATGTTAATTTACCATTTATAACTGCAGATAAAACAGGTCCAAAACATATTAATTTAAAAATGACTAGAGCAAAATTAGAAGCTTTAGTAGAAGACTTAATTTCAAGAACATTGCCCCCTTGTAAAACAGCACTTAAAGATGCAGGTCTTACTGCAAATGAAATTGATGAAATTGTAATGGTTGGTGGTATGACGAGAATGCCAAAAGTTTTAGCTGAGGTTAAAAACTTTTTTGGAAAAGAGCCAAATAAAAGTGTGAACCCAGATGAAGTTGTTGCGATGGGTGCTGCAATTCAAGCTGGTGTACTTCAGGGAGATGTTAAAGATGTTCTGCTTTTAGATGTAACACCTTTATCACTTGGGATTGAAACACTAGGTGGCGTTTCAACAAAATTAATTGAAAAAAACACAACAATCCCTACAAAAAAAAGTCAGGTTTTTTCTACAGCAGATGATAATCAACCCGCTGTATCAATAAGAGTTCTTCAAGGTGAAAGAGAAATGGCCTCTGACAATAAAATGTTAGGAAATTTTGAACTAGTTGGTATTGCACCAGCTGCAAGAGGAATACCTCAAATTGAGGTAACCTTTGATATTGATGCAAATGGAATTGTTAGTGTTTCTGCAAAAGACAAAGGAACTGGAAAAGAACAAAAAATTCAAATTCAGGCTTCGGGTGGTTTAAGTGATGATGAAATTGAAAAAATGGTTAAAGATGCAGAAGCAAATAAAGATGAGGATAAAAAGAAAAGGGAGTCAGTGGATGCAAGAAATCAAGCTGATACTTTAATTCATTCAACAGAAAAAAACCTGAAAGAGCATGGCGTTAAAGTTTCAGACGCAGACAAAAAAGCAATAGAAGATGCTTCATCTGCCTTAAAAGAAGCAATTAAAGGTACTGATATTGAAGATATTAAAAAAAAAACAGAAACTTTAGTTCAAGCCTCCATGAAGCTAGGCGAAGCTATTTATAAGTCTCAAGAAAAAAAAGAAGGTTCACCTAAAGAAGGTGATAAAAATAATGAAGCAAAAAAAGACGATAATGTAGTCGATGCAGATTTTGAAGAAGTAAAAGAAGAGGAAAAAGAAGAAGTAAAAGAGGATAAAAAAGAAGAAGATAAAGAAAAAAGCGCTTAAGACTTAAAACAACTATCATCTTAAAGTAACTTATGGCTAAAAGAGATTTTTATGACGTCTTAGGTGTTAGCAAAAATGCAAGCTCTGAAGAGTTAAAATCTGCCTACAGAAAATTAGCAGTAAAACATCATCCTGATAAAAACCCTGGTGACAAAACTTCTGAGGATAAATTCAAAGAAGCAGGTGAAGCATACGGTGTTCTTTCTGATACAGGAAAAAAACAAAACTATGATAATTTTGGCCATGCCGCATTCGAGGGTGGTGGAGGTGGTAGACAAAGTGGTGGCTTTGGTGGAGCTGATTTTTCAGATATTTTTGAAGACTTTTTTGGTGATTTTGGTGGTGGTGGAAGATCAAGAGGCACAAATAACCGAGGCTCTGATTTAAGATATGATTTATCGATTACTCTTGAAGAAGCATATGAGGGGAAAAAACAAGATATTAAATTTTCAACAACCGAAAAGTGTACCACATGCAAAGGAAATGGCTCCAAACCTGGACACTCTCCAGGTAAATGCACAGTTTGTGGGGGAAATGGCAAAGTAAGATCTAATCAAGGATTTTTTACCGTTCAACAAACCTGTCCTCAATGTCAAGGTACAGGAGAAGAAATTACCAATCCATGCTCTGACTGTAGTGGTCATGGTAACAAACAAGCTTCAAAAAAGATATCTGTAACGATACCAAAAGGTGTTGATGATGGAACGAGAATAAGGTTAGCAGGCAAAGGTGAGGCTGGTACCAAAGGAGGAGCTAGTGGAGATTTATACCTATTTATTAATGTTCACTCTCATGATTTATTCAAAAGATCAGATGAAAATTTATTTTTTGAATTCCCAATTTCTATAGCTGATGCTGCCTTAGGTACTACAATCGAAATACCAACAATTGATGGCGGAAGAGCAAAAATTAAAATACCTGACGGAACTCAGAACGGAAAACAGTTTAGATTAAAAGGCAAAGGAATGCCTTACATGCGTGGTAGTGGAAATGGTGATCTATATGTTCAGGTAAATACAGAAGTTCCAATTTCATTAAATAAAGAACAAAGAGAATTACTTGAAAAATTCAGAGAAATTGAGAATGAAAAATCAAACCCAAGTATTAAAAAATTCTTCCAGAAAGCTAAAAGTTTTTGGAAAAATTAAAAGACTAATTAATCAAAAAAGGTTAATATTTTCCTAAATGAAAAAAATTAACTTAGCAATTTCTGGTTGTCTTGGAAGAATGGGTCAGCAACTAATCAAGTCTTCAAAAAATGATAAAAACTTTAAATTAGTAACTCTCACAGAAAACAAAACTATCAATAAGAGAATAGCAGGAATTAAACTTGATATAAATACGGAACTAGCTTTTGAAAAAATAGATGTAATAGTAGATTTTACAGTTCCTAAATGTACTCTCGATATACTTAAAATTGCATCAAAACTTAAAAAAAAAGTAGTCATTGGAACAACTGGTTTTACTCCAAATGAGGAGTCATTAATCAAAAAAATTTCAAAGAAGATTCCTATATTAAAAGCTGGTAACATGAGCTTAGGTGTTAATTTGTTAATGTATTTAACCGAAATAGCATCAAAATCATTAAACGAGAAATATTTAAGTAAAGTGCTTGAGATTCATCACAAACATAAAAAAGACTATCCCTCAGGGACTGCCTTAATGCTCGGAAAGGGTATTGCTGATGGCAAGAATAAAAACCTTTACAATTTAATTGGCAAGAAATTTTTAAATAAAAAGTCTTTTCCATATGGAAAAAAAATTAATTTTAATTCAATTAGAAAAGGTGAGATTATTGGAGAGCATGAGGTTACATTCTCTAGTGGTAAAGAGATAATAAAGTTAAATCATGAAGCATTTGATAGGGCTCTCTACTCAGATGGTGCCTTAACAGCAGCAAAATGGCTTATCAATAAAGAACCTGGGCTTTATTCAATGAGAGATTTATTGAATTTTGAATAATGAATGAAAAAGAAAAAGCAAAAAAAATACTTAAAATTTTAAATAAAATTTATCCTACAACCCCTATTCCTCTAGATCATAGAAACAGGTTTACTCTTTTAACGTCAGTTCTTTTATCGGCACAATGTACCGACTTAAATGTAAACAATGTAACCAAAAATATATATACAAAATATTATAAACCTGAACATTTTTTAAGGTTGGGAAGAGGAAGAATTGAGAAATTAATCAAAAGCATTGGTATTTTTAGAGTTAAAGCAAAAAGTATTTACTTAATGTCAAAACAACTATTAGAAAAACATGGTGGTAGAGTACCTAAAAGCTTCGATGAGTTGGAAAAACTACCTGGTGTTGGACACAAAACAGCAAGTGTTGTCATGTCTCAAGGTTTTGGTGTACCAGCATTTGCAGTAGATACTCATATACATAGACTTGCCCAAAGGTGGGGATTAACAAATGGTAAAAATGTTGTTCAAACTGAGAAGGATCTGAAAAGATTATTTCCTGAAGGAGCATGGAGCAAATTACATTTGCAGATAATTTATTATGGAAGAGAATTTTGTAGAGCAAGAGAATGTTATGGCTTGACTTGTAAAATTTGTAGAACTTGTTATCCTAACAGAACTATTCCAGTTAAAATAAAAAAAGCTTAATATGAAAATCCTAGGAATCGGAAATGCAATTGTTGATGTTATTTGCAAAGTAAGTGATCAATATTTAGTAGAAAAAGGGTTAATCAAAAGCACCATGAAGCTAGTAGAGGAAGGTGAATTCAAAAAAATTTTATCAACTTTAAAAATTACAGAAACTATATCGGGTGGATCTGTTGCAAATTCTATTGTTGGCCTATCTCAATTAAAAAATAATGTTGGATTTATTGGCAAAGTTAATGCTGACGATCTAGGCCAAAAATACGAAGAAGGCTTAATTAAAGAAAAAGTGCAATACTTTTATAATAAAAAAAAAGAACTATCACCAACAGGCACTTGTTTAATTTTAATCACCCCTGATGCGGAAAGAACAATGATAACCTTTTTAGGAGTAGCAGGAAAAATCAATGAAGAAGATATTGATGAAAAAGCTGTAAAAGAAAGTGAAATGATATTTTTAGAAGGGTATTTATGGGATGAAGGGAAACCAAAATTAGCTTTTGATAAAGCAATGTCACTTTCTAATAAAAGAGCAATGTCTTTATCGGATCAATTTTGTGTAGAAAGACATAAAGATAAATTTTTAGATTTAGTTAAAAACAGACTTGATATTACTTTTGCAAATGAGCAGGAAATTAAATCATTAATTGATGCAAAAAATTTTGAAGAAGTTATTGCATTTGGAAAACAATTAGGAAAGCTTCTCGTTATTACCCGAGGGGAGGAAGGAAGTGTTGCTATAGAAAATAATGAGATCACAGAATGTGATAGTAAATCAAATTTAAAGATTGTTGATTTAACAGGTGCTGGAGATTTGTTTGCCGCAGGGTTTCTTCATGGCTTTATTAATAATTTTTCAACAAAAGAAAGTCTTGTTAAGGGCACAGAAATGTCTTCTCAAATAATTCAAAAAGTTGGTGCTAGACTAACTTAGTGCATTTTACTCAATAAAATAACCATTTTGGTGGCTTAATATAAAATTCATGTCATTAAATTTATTATCTATTTTTCTTCTAAGTCTATAGATGTGTGTTTCAACGGTATGGGTTTCAATATCTGGTGAATAATCCCAAATATTTTTTTGTAAATCTAAAACATCATGTTTAGTTTTCGTCTCATTTAAATATAAAATAATTTTAATTTCTTTTTCTGTTAACTTTAAACTTAAATTATCTTTAGAAAAAAATTTAGAATTTAAATTAAGCTCATAACCCTTAATATTAATCTTAGATTGATAGTTAAATCTCAATTTAATTAATTGAATATTAATTAACTCTAACAATTTATTTAAATGCAGAGGAAAACCATCACAATTTAATAAATTTTTTTCTTTTATATTTTTATTTAATAGTAATTTTTGATTAGACTTCGAAATTATTAAAGAATTCCGTGTATCTGAATTTGAAGCTTTAAGAAAATCAACTTCCTTGTCGTATTTTATAATCTTAAAAGATAAATCTTCTTTAATCTCACCTAAAATTTCATATAGTGAATTAAAATTTACAATAAAAACATTTTGCTTAATCATATTTAATATTACCTATGATAATTCATGTAAAAAATAAAAACACCTTTATAATTGGTGCGTTTAAACTCAGATGCTGTGTTGGAAAAAATGGCCTAAATTCAAATAAAAAGGAGGGTGATTACACGACACCAAAAGGTTTATTCAGGCTTAAAAAGCTATACTTTAGGAAGGATAGGGTTGGTATACCAAGCTGCGTGATTCCTAAAAAAATTATTAAAAAAAATATGTCATGGTGTGATGATCCAAAACATAAGAAATATAATGAAGAAATAAAAACATATAATAAAAACCTCAAAGAAAACTTATATAGAATTGATCATAATTATGATTATGTAATTTCGATTAGTTTTAATGAACAAAAAAAACCAAATAAAGGTAGTGCTGTATTTATTCATTTAACAGATAATTATAACCCTACAGCTGGATGTATTGCACTTATAAGAAAAGATTTTGAGATTTTATTAAAACTAATAAATAAAAAAACAAGAATTAAAATAGGTTAATTTCTTTGACCAAAAATTTTAGATCCTATCCTCAGATAAGTTGAATGATATTTAACTGCGTCAAGATAATCATTAGACATTCCCATACTAAGTTCAGATAAATTAGAATTAATTTTTAAATTTTGCATTTTTAAAAAATATGAAGAGGTATTTATACCATTTGGTGGTAAACACATAAATCCTAATATGTTTAAGCCAAAATCTTCAATACATTTTTTATAAAATTCATCAATATGTAAAGGTGAAACTCCAGCTTTTTGTGGCTCATCTCCAATATTAATCTGAATAAATAATTTAAGTTTTTTATTTTGTCTTATTTGTTCGTTAGAAATTTTTTCTGCAAGTTTTAAATTGTCTAAAGAATGAATATAGTCAAAAATAGAGATGGCTTGTTTTACTTTATTAGATTGAAGTTTACCGATCATATGTAAATTTAAACGGCCAAAATCTGGCTTTATATTTTCCCATTTTACAATTGCTTCTTGGACTTTATTTTCTCCATAATCGAGGTGTCCATGGTTAATCAATGGCAAAATAGTAGACATGGGGTGTGTTTTACTAACAGCAATAATTTTTGGAGGATTATTCAAGTTGTTTGATTCATAAACTTTTAATTGTATTTCTTTTTGAATTTCAATTAAATTGTTGAGACTATTATGCATAATAACTTACCAGCTTATTTTTTATTTATTAATGTTTTCAATAAAGACCATATCAGAAAATTAGATAAAAAAATTGCACTAATTTATAGGAACTATTCGACTGAGCATGATGAAAAAAAAATTATAGAAATCAAAAAAATTTGTAAGAAAAATGGAAGAAAATTTTTTTTATCAAATAATTTAAAACTAGCGATGAAGCTTAATTTAGATGGTGTTTACCTTCCTTCATTTAACAAGAATCTTAATATTACTCAAATCAGTGTTAAAACAAAATTTAATATAATTGGTTCTGCACACTCTGTAGATGAAATAAGAATAAAAGAGAAGCAGGGTGTAAAGTTGATATTTATATCACCCTTATTTAAAACAAAAAAAACAAAAAAATTTCTTAATCCTATAAAATTTAATTATCTTGCTTTAAAAACAACAAGAAAAGTAATTGCTTTAGGCGGAATTAATTTACAAAATTTAAATAAATTAAGGATGGTAAAAGCATTTGGTTTTGCGGGAATTTCTTATTTCGAAAATAATGATAAGATTAAAGTATAAAATGACAAATATAAAAAATGATATCCAAATTTTGATGAATTTATTTAATACAGCTAATTTTGAATTAGTAATCACTAAATCTAGGAAGCTTATTAAAAAATATCCTGAATATTTATTTTTATATAATCTGTTAGGATCTTCATATCAAAACATGGGCAATTATGATTTAGCAAAAAATATTTTTGTTAAAGGTAATAAAATGGACCCAAGTAATATTGCTATTATGAACAATTTAGCAAATGTATATAAGAATACTGGTGAGATAGAGTTGTCAGAGAAATTATTTAATAAAATTATTAAAAAAAAACCTGATTATATAAATGCATATATAAATCTTGGAAATCTAAAAAGAGATAATAATGATTTTGAAGCTGCAATTAGTTATTATAAAAAAGCTTTGAAAATTAACGATAAAATTTCCATTGTTCATTACTCGTTAGCATTAGCATATCAGGGCATAGGAAAATTTGATCTTGCAATAAAATTTGCAAAAAAAACACTTTTACTTGATGCAAAGTTTACTCAAGCCGACCTTTTGATTAGCCAATCAACTAAATATAAAAATGGAAATCAACATTATGATGAGATGTGTTCAAAAATTAAAAAGCCTAATCTTAATGACAATCAAAAGGTGAACCTTTTATTTGCCCTTGCAAAAGCAGAAGAGGATTTAAATCAAATTGAAAAATCATTTAACTACTTGCACCTTGGAAATCAAATTAAAAGGGGAACATTAAATTTTAACATAATTGATGAAATTGAATTATTTAAAAGTATAAAAGTTAGCTTTGAAAAAATTAATTTTAGCAAAATATCAAATAATATTATTTCTAACAAAAACATAATTTTTATTTTGGGAATGCCTAGATCTGGTACTTCTTTAGTTGAACAAATAATTACATCTAACTCAGATGTTTTTGGAGCTGGTGAACTTCCTCAACTTTCAAAAATTGTTAAAGAAAATTTTATAGAAAATAATATTATTTCACAAAAAAAAGTTAATGACCTAATTAAAAGTGATTCTTTTACAGATAGTTTAAGAAAAAGTTATTATAATTATGTAAAAAGATTTAACTTTAATCAAAATTTTATAACAGATAAAGCGCCCTTAAATTTTAGATGGATAGGTTTAATAAAAATTCTCTTTCCTAACGCAAAAATAATCCATTGCTCAAGAAACCCAAAAGATAATTGCTTATCGCTATACAAAAATTTTTTTGAAGGTGGTTTAAATTTTAGTTACCATCAAAAAGAGCTTGGAACTTTTTATAATTTATACCTAGAATTAATGGAATTTTGGAATAAAAAATTTGCAGATTCTATATATGAGGCTAGATATGAAGAAATTATTGAAAATCCTGAACATCGTATAAAAGAGATTATTGAATTTTGTAATTTATCTTGGGAAAAAAACTGCTTAACTTTTTATAAAAATAAAACTCCAATTAAAACAATGAGTACTGCTCAAGCAAGACAGCCAATTTATAAGAGTTCTGTAAATTCTTTTGAAAAATTTTCACCTTTTTTGACAGATTTAAATAAAATCATATAGATTTAAACAAAAAAAAAGCCCCTTTTTACAGGGGCTTTTCTATAATAGTTTTAAGTTAAACTAGAATGCAAATGAAACAGCAATTTCTGTCATTTTATCGTCACTAGCTTTAGTACCGTCATTGTCTTTAACTTCATTCTGGTTTCCAGCAATCTTGATAGATCCCATAGTATAAGCTACAGCAATACCACTACCTTTTTCAGTTACGTGAGCAGCTGAAGCGTTTTTGTATTCAACTTCTCTCTCACCGTAAGATACAGAAAGATTTTCATTGATATTGTAAGCTATTCCCCATGCTTCAGCTTCTTGTGAAACCGCAGCAGCTGAGTTTTTATCAATGTCTGATATTTGAGCACCAACAGTAACCGCTCCAATGCTATAGTTAGCAAATGCAGTCATATGCACGTCTTCAGAGCTACTTTGACTATTGTTTGCCAAAGCGTTATCACCGTTTTGCGCAACACCATAACCAGCACCTATTGCTAATCCTTCAACACCTAATTGAGAGCCATCAGTAGTTAAAGCAAAGTCCCAAGCACTTTGACCAGCACCTGAAGATGCTCCATCACTGTTCTTAGTTCCTGAACCTTTTCTGAAAGCAGCATTCAAAGTAACACCTGACATAGTGTTTATGTAGTTAACTACACCTTTAGAACCAGCTGCACCAACTAGTCCACCAGCTCCGGCAGTACCAGCATCAATACCATCCCAGATTTCTTCAGCAGCAGTCGGTGTTTTATCATCGATTGTACCTAATCCAGATCCTGAACCTTGGTCAAATGCTATTGTTCCAATATCACCCATATCAACAGACAATCTAGCTGATGACATACCAGCAAATTGGTCCGCAGATGTTTGCATGTAAGATACAGTGTATCCGTTAACTTCACCTGAAGCTTTAAAGCCTAGGTTAGTTTTCATACCTAATGGGTTTCCTGTTACTTCTGAACCATCTTCCGACGTGTAAGTTAACAACGTTGCACCACTTACAGTCATCTCTGCAGCATGTGCTGAGATAGCAGCAAGAGATCCAGCTAAAGCTGTTAATCCTACTTTTTTTAAATTATTCATGTTTTTTCCTTTTGTTATTGTTTTCATATATGAATATTAGTAACCTACATTTATTTTCTTAATTAAGTCATTTTTCTTTATTTTTTTCATTTTTTTAAGCATATTGTTGTATAAATACCACATATAGCTACATATTTTGCATTTTTATGATAATCATACATAAACGTGATATTAATAAAAATTCTATAAATCTATAATAACTATGAATACTCTTTCTAAAAAACTATTACCTGTTTTTTTATTATCTATCTTTTTTCTTGGCTCTTGCGGAATTTACAAAAAAACTGATGCAAGAAAAATCCCAACGAATGCTAATGAAAGGATTAAAAAAAATATGGAAGAAGGAAGGGGCTTTAGACTTGGAAGTCTTGGAAAAAAATCAGGTGGAGATTTTCAATTTGCTTCTTCTAATCCGTTGTGGAGAGCAGCTTTAACCAAGATGGATTTTGCTCCTTTGAGTAATATAGATTATGCTGGTGGCATTATTGTTACAGACTGGTTTGATGAGGGTAGCTCAAGAGAACAAATAAAAATTACAATTAGGTTTTTAACAAATGAAATTAGATCTGATGCTGTTAATATTACAATCCACAAAAAAAAATGTGATATTCAAAATAATTGTAAAATTAATAAAATTGAGAACAGCTTAAATAATGAAATAAAATTTGCTATTTTAAAAAAAGCTGCTCAAATTCAAAATGAAGATCTTGTAAAGAAAAAAGAAAATACTGAACCGTACAAACTTCCAAAAAATTATTAGGTAATTAAGAAATTAATTAAAGATTTGATATATTAGATTATTTAAAATGGAACCCGAAAGATATAATTTTAAGATTATTGAAAAAAAGTGGCAAAAATATTGGGAAGAAAATAAAAGTTTTGAAGTAAAAATAAAAAAAAATAAAAAAAAATTTTATTGCTTAGAAATGTTTCCTTATCCATCTGGTAAAATTCATATGGGTCATGTAAGGAATTATACTATTGGTGATGTTTTGGCACGTTATAAATCTTTGCAGGGATACAATGTGCTACATCCAATGGGCTGGGATTCTTTTGGTATGCCTGCCGAAAACGCTGCACGCCAGAATAATTTAGACCCTAAAACTTGGACTGAAAAAAATATTTATATAATGAAAAACCAGCTTAAAAAACTAGGTCTTTCAATCGATTGGAGTAGAGAAATATCTACTTGCTCTCTAGACTATTACAAATATCAACAACAATTTTTTTTAGAACTTTATGATAAAGGATTGGTTTATAGAAAGGAGAATTATGTTAATTGGGACCCTGTTGATGAAACTGTATTGGCTAATGAACAAGTAATAGATGGAAAAGGGTGGAGATCAGGTGCTACCGTTGAAAGAAAAAAATTAAATCAGTGGTTTTTTAATATATCTAAATTTTCTGAAGACCTTCTTGAGGGTCTTGATCAGCTCCAAGATTGGCCACATAAAGTTAAAATAATGCAAAAGAATTGGATCGGTAAATCTTATGGTTGTGAAGTAGATTTTAAAATTGAAGGTAATTCCACTGTTAAAAATATTAAGTGCTTCACTACTAGACCTGACACCTTGTTTGGGTTTTCATTTTTGGCATTATCTGTAGATCATCCAATATCTAAATTATATTACAATAATAAGGAATTTATAGAATTTAATAATAAATGTTCAAAAACAGGAACAACTGAAGAGTCTATAGCGCAAGCTGAAAAAATTGGATTTAAAACTAATTTAATTGCAGTTAATCCACTCGATGAAACTCAAAAAGTTCCTGTTTATTTTGCAAACTTTGTATTAATGGATTACGGTTTTGGAGCGGTATTTGGTTGTCCTGCTCACGATCAAAGAGATCTAGACTTTGCTTTAAAATATAATTTAAATGTAATCACTGTAGTTAAACCATCTACTAAAGAAAATAATTTTAAAGTCGAAAGAGAAGCCTACACTGGTCCTGGGGTTATTTTTAATTCAAAATTTTTAAATGGCTTAAAATCTCCACAGCAGTCAATCGAAGAAACTATAAAGTTAATTGAAGAAAAAAAAATAGGTAAAAAGAAAATAAACTTTAGACTAAAAGATTGGGGAGTTTCTAGACAGAGATATTGGGGATGTCCAATTCCTATTGCCTATAATAAAAATAATAAGATTATAAAAATTCCTGTAGATCAGCTTCCAATTAAGCTTCCAGAAAATATAAATCTTAATACAAAAGGCAATCCCTTAGATTATCAAGAAGATTGGAAAAAAATCACTATTGATGGTGAAGAATGTATTTTGGAAACAGACACGTTAGATACTTTTGTGGATTCTTCGTGGTATTTTTTAAAATTCTGCTCCCCAAAAAATGAAATGGGAGGTTTTAATATTGAAGAGGTAAACTATTGGATGCCAGTGGATCAATATATTGGTGGGGTTGAGCATGCAATATTGCATCTTTTATATTCTAGGTTTTTTATAAGAGCTTTAAATTATAAAAATGAAAACATTAATTCCAAAGAACCTTTTAAAGGTTTATTTACTCAAGGCATGGTTTGTCACGAAACATATAAAGATAAAAATAATAAATGGCTTAGCCCTGAAGACATTACTTCAGAAGATGGTAAGAATTATTATAATAAAGAAGATATCTCAGAAAAAATTACAGTGGGTCCTTCAGAGTCGATGTCTAAATCTAAAAAAAATACAATTGATCCAGAACAAATGATTAAAAACTATGGGGCTGACGCTGTTAGACTTTTTATTCTATCAGATAGCCCTCCAGAAAAAGATGTCCAATGGTCAGATCAGGGAATGATTGCATCATACAAGTTTATACAAAAATTTTGGACTCTGCATAAAAGGATTATACAAAAACTTCAATTATTAGAGAGAAACAATAACACAGTATTCAATGAAACTATTGAAAAATTTACTAATCAAATATTAAACAAAATTAACTTAAACTTAAATAAATTTAACTATAATGTTATAATTGCAAACTTACATGAGATTTATAATTTTTTTAATAAAGAAATAGATGTGCCCCAAGACAGTAAAAATTTGATAAATAATTATATAAAAATTTTAACAGTAATGATTCCAATAACCCCTCATTTGGCAAATGAATGCTTGGAAGAAATATCTGATAAAAAAAATTTTACTTGGCCTGAAATTAATAAAGAATATCTGCAAAATAAAGTATTTGATATAGTAATTCAAATTAATGGAAAAAAAAGGGGTTTAATTTCAACTGAAAAAAGTCTTGAAGAAAAAAATTTAATAGAAAAAATTAAACAAACAAAACAATTGCAAAAATTTTTACTCAACACCAATATTATTAAAAGTATCTTTATAAAAGATAAGCTAATAAACTTAATAACAAAATGATAATGATTAAAAAAATAGTTTTTTTTATATTGATTTTAATTTTAGGAAATTGTGGTTATCAGCCCTTGTATGAAAACAGAGGAAATTTTAACGAATTAATAAAAAGCTTTGAAGTGAAGGGTAACAAAAGCATAAATAGAAGAATTATTTCATCACTGAACTTAAAGAATAAAAATAAAGAAGCTGGATATAAATTAATAATAAGTAGTAGTAAAATGGTAGAAATAGTTTCGAAAGATGGAGCTGGAAATGCCTCTGTTTACAAAACAAGAATTTCAGTAAAAGTTTCATTAATAAATATTGATAAAACATTGAAAGAAAAAACTTTTAGCTCAGGTTTTACCTATAATAATTTAGATGATAAATTTGCTCTGAGTCAATATCAAAAAGACATTGAAATTAATTTAGTTGATAAGGTTATAGAAGATATTTTAGATTTTTTAATTATTTAAAAATGATTATTAGGTCTTCTGAACTTGCAAAAATTAATTTAAAAGAAATTCAATTTTATTTATTATATGGAGAGAATGAGGGACACAAAAAAGAAGTTATAGAAGAAAAATTTAAGAAAACTTATACTAATAATATTTATATCTATGATGAGCTTGAGATTCTACAAAATGAAGAAAAATTTTTTAGTACTATTCTAACAAAATCATTCTTTGAAAATGAAAAACTGGTCATTATTTCAAGAACAACTGATAAAATTAACAAAATAATTGCTGAGATGTTAGAAAGAACAATTGAAGATTTAGTTGTAGTTTTGAATTCGGGCAACCTTGAAAAGAAATCTAAATTAAGGTCTTTTTTTGAAAAAAACAAAAAAACGGTCTGTATCCCATTTTACGAAGACAACAATCAAACCTTGTCTGCAATAATAAATGGATTCTTTAGAGATAAAAAAATTCCGATATCACAACAATTAATTAATTTAATTACTCAAAGATGTAGAGGTGATAGACAAAATCTAAAGAGTGAACTTGAAAAGATAGAAAGTTTTGTAAAAAATAAAAATAAAATTAGCCTTGAAGATATTCTAAAGCTCACTAATTTAGCAGAAAATTACTCTGTTTCAGAATTAATTGATAGCTGCTTGGCGAAAAATAAAAAAAAGACAATTAATATTTTAAATGAAAATAATTATTCAATGGAAGATTGTATTCTAATTATTAGAATATTTTTAATAAAAACAAAGCGACTTCTAAAATTGGTGAATGAAATTAAGAATAATAAAAATATTGAAGCTGTTATTTCTTCCTTTAAACCACCAATTTTTTGGAAAGATAAAGAAATCCTAAAACAACAAATGTCAAATTGGTCATATGGTGAAGCTCAAAACTTGATTTATAAAATAAATGAAACCGAGCTTTTAATAAAAAAAAACTCTATTATTTCAGTTAATATACTTTCAAACTTTATAATAGAACAGGTAAATGCAACTAGTAATTAGATTTGATGATTTCTATAATTTTGTTTAACTGATCTAGGTCTTTATATTCGAAAACTAAAGTGCCAGAGTTGTTTTTTTTATTTTTAATTGAAACATTCAATCCGATTTTTTCTATAATTGAAGATTCAAGAGCGTGTAAGTTTGCATTTTTTGAATGTTTATGTGATAGTTTTTTAACTTTAAAGATTTTAACAAAATTTTCTGTTTGTCTAACAGTTAGGTTTTTTTCAGTAATTTTTCTTGCAATAAACTCTGCGTTATCCAGTCCCACTAAAATTTTAGCGTGTCCTGGTGAAAGTTTTCTAGTCTCAATTAATCTTAAAACTTCTTCTGGTAAGCTCAGTAACCTCAAAAAATTTGCAATATGACTTCTACTTTTACCAATAAACTTGGCTACTTTACCTTGGTCGTACGAAAATTCTTTTATTAAACGTTGATAACCTCTTGCCTCTTCAATTGCATTTAGATCATCTCTTTGTACGTTCTCTACAATTGCAAACTCTAAAGATTTTAAATCATCAACTTCCGTAATTACAACCGGGACTTCATGCAGGCCTGCTTTTTGAGCAGCTAACCACCTTCTCTCTCCTGCAATTATTTCGTACCTATGATCAGTAGATTTTCTAACAATAATTGGTTGAATAATCCCTCTTTCCTTTATTGAATTTGTTAATTCTTGTAAATTATCTTCATTAAATATTTTTCTTGGCTGAAATTTGTTACTGTGTAAATCGCTTATGGCTAATTTATTAATATTTGTTTCTAACTTGGTCTCACCTATTAGAGATGACAATCCACGCCCTAGACCTTTTTTTATTTTATTAGCATCCATTATGCTCCACCCTCTATTTTTTGATCTTGGTTAATAAATTCATCTGTAAAATTAAAATAAGACTTACTACCAAGACAAGATTTGTCATAAATTAAAACTGGCATTCCATGTGAGGGTGCCTCTGACAATCTTACATTTCTTGGTATGACTGTCTGATAAACTTTATCACTAAAATAATCTCTCGCTTCTTTTTCAACTTGTGAAGAAAGTTTATTTCTTTTGTCATACATCGTTAAAAGAATACCTCTTATTTGTAATTCAGGATTTAAACTCACTTTTATCCTTTCTATTGTTTTCATTAATTGGGTTAATCCCTCTAATGCAAAAAATTCTGTTTGTAGTGGCACAA
>Ga0308004_10000247_pt1 | contig 26313 bp, 42 predicted proteins | sample Neamet38_FD_203156 | JGI IMG/M metagenome (GOLD analysis project Ga0308004, IMG submission 203156) | Marine microbial communities from water near the shore, Antarctic Ocean - #38 | ecosystem: Environmental > Aquatic > Marine > Unclassified | place: Southern Ocean | collected 2014-06-06 | reverse complement strand
TTTGCTACGATAAATTCAATCATAATAGTTGTTTTTGTTTATATTGTAAAGGTGCTGATAATAAAAGGGAAAAGGTAGAAGTTAAACCTCTAGTTATCAACACCCTTAGTTTTTACTTTTTAGTTAGTTTATCTACCCACTTATAAATACCAAATGATATTGCTATCACTAATGATGCTATCCTTAACCATTGTTCCACCGAGGATAGACTTAAACCTATCGCTGCGATTTGTGTGATTGCCATTTCTGTTGTGTGTCTGTCCATTATTAAATATCCATTATTGTGTAAGTAACATAAACAGTTAGCTCTATATTTCCGTTAAACCCTCTATTAGAATACATTTGTAATTTTACGTTTTCTGGTGTTGCTTGTATTGTTTGCCCATCTACAGAGTTCATCATGTAGGTTCTGTGACTTGTCTCGTAAGCCATAAATTCAGGCAACTTAGCGTGGTAACTACCTAGAATTTCATTCGTTCTATCTCCTACGAAAAGATGGTATCGACTCGTTTCGGTTGTGCTTCTTTCAGCAAATATCATTATAGAAGAAGGTACTATAGTCTTACCTACGCCTGGAGCAGGAATCAATACTTTAGGGACTAAATCTAAAGCAGCATACTCACTATGAGATATATTAACTTTAACGGTATCAGGTGTTCCATAAGGTGTTCCTGACGAACCTCCTGTAATTACGTTCGATAAGTCGTAAGTAAGAACGGATAGAGTCGAACCTTCTCCAAACGGTGAAGTTGGGGTTATAGCGTTTATGTTTACTTGAGTAACTCCTACTGCTTGAGTTCCGTTAACCGTTACTATTAAGTTGGTTGGTGTTGTTCTTGAGTTTAGTACTAATTTCTGACCATCATAAACCTTACCTTTTAACCCTCCAGATATAGTGATTTTAGTTATAGAAATATTAGGTACTATAGCTGTGGTTGATGCCGCTAAAGAATTTTCATCTAGTGAGTTACCTTGATTAGTGCTAAGTTCGTTTATTTTATTTTCGTTTACATCTAATAACTTAGGTTCTTCATAAGGAATATCTTCTTCTGAGTCCGTAATTGTATAAAGGTCACCCAACTTAAACCACTCACCCTTCATTGTTTCGGTTTGTGCTGAGAATTTACCACCTAAGAATGAATAATATTTGTAATCCAAATCATCATCTATAGAGTATTTTAATACTTTAATAGGGTCTATATCTGGACTGAAAATATCAGCTTGTAAAATTTCTAAAGGCTCTACTTGAAGCGATAAAAACTCACTACATAATAATTGAGCTATGTTAGCGTAACCACCCGTACCACCTCGCCTAAACCCTCCCGATACAGACATTGATGTTGAGGTTGAATCTAAATACTGAACATTATTTGCTTCTGCTGCTGTAGCTCCCGAAGAACCTATTGTTAGTTCTTTGAAATCAAAACTTTCTTCAGATATTATATCTGTTTGTTCTGAAAAGTAAATAATACCTTCTCCTTCATCGTTTATAGATAAACTATTTGAGTCAGTTACAGGAGATGGTGGGTAATAAAAAGTGTGTGAATACTGAACGTAAACACTAAACGGATTTCCGTAAGGTAAAGTTAACCCACCTGTAACTCCTGTGTTTTGCCAAGAGTAGTAATAGTTGACAGCGTTTAATTTAACCGAAACAGCTCCTGTTATTGGAGGTAATTCAGATTGTATTCCAAGAGCTATACTTGTTCTAGCTGTTTTTAAATCCCAATCAGCTCCTGTACCGTTAAACATATTACAAGGAGTCGTTGACGAACTACTTGAATTAAACGGAACTTGCTGTGTTGGGTTGGAGTTTGGTGGAGCACTAAATCCTGCTGAATTTTGATTGTTAGGTTCGGATAATACCCAATGATATTTAGAGTCGTTTGGGTTATGAGTTAAATAATAAGTTGTAGTTCCATCATCTATCTTTATATCCCAAGTGAATTTAGTGTGGAAATATTGCTTTTTTAAAGATTCGTTTGATGGTAATATATTATCAATTGAGGTAATCGTTAAAACTTCTTGGTTCCGTAAATTTAAGTTCCAAAATATATAAGCTTCATCAGGGGCAGAAGGGTCTTGTTGTAAATTCCCTACAAACCCATAATTAGAATAATCTGTACTAGGGTGTATAAGTATATTAGCACTCCCGTTCTTAAACTTAGCAGATACACTTTTAAACGGAGGTTCGTACGTTATAGTTGAACCAGCCATAACAACACCTTTATCAGCGTTTATAGTTCCGTTTACATCTAGTAAATTCGTTTTGTTTACAGACGTACCAACACCCTCATCACCTTCCTTATAGCTATAGAATGGTAAGGTAGCGGCATCATTATCTTGTAAACTGTTTGGTTGAATGAAATTGTATTTACCATTAGATAAAACTCCTGTAGTGTTAAACACTTTTAACGAATCTTTTAGTACGTCATATTTTAAGTACTTACTAGGGAATTGTTCAGGGTCTGGTCTGAATGGTAATTTTGATATTCTATATAAGTTAAAAGGGTCGTTAGATTGATATGTACTTTCACTTGCCCACCAATCTATGCTTGTTTGAAACCAATCGTTATTAGTCGGACAAGGTGAAGGGTTTGATATTAAACCATCGATTATAGATACCTCTGTTACGCTAAAAGTAGACGTAGCACTAGTTTGAGGTTGTAGTTTTATTTCTGTAGCAGACTCTAACGAAGCACCTGATACTATGTGATTTCCATTAGTTGAGAAGTCAAGATAAACCGAAGCTGTTTGTTGTAACATTACATCACCAGACTCGTTTGTTATAGCAATGTTAGCTACCTCACCTTCGGCTAAATTCAATATAGTAATAGAGAATGTAATGTCATCCCCTTGAGTTATAGAAACTCCTGTTTGTCTTAAAGTACCCGAACTACCATCGTAATCGATACTACCTCCACCACTAGGTATAACCCATGATGTTGCGTAGTTCCAATTTACGTTAGGTAAAGGGAAAGTTCCATCTGATAATAAATCTACAAGAGAGTTGTAAATACCTGAATCGTCTCCGAAATCTTTAATGTGATTATTTACAGGAAACGATAACGAGAAGTCAGCTTCAGGTAAAGACGATTGAGCTTGCTTAGAATAAGTCCCAATAGAATCGGTCGCTGTTATTGATGAGTTGTAAGGAAATGAATCGTTTAATAGTTTAGAGAACGAAGGTTGAATCCAACCAAACCACCAAATGTTAGATTTAGCAAGTCCGTTTTTGTAAACTCTTATGAAATATTGTCTATCTCCTTTGTTGAAAATATCGTACAGTAAGTCATTGTCAGTTTCGTTTATAGATATGAAATCTAATACGCACTCTGAATTAATGAATTGTCTATCTCTCGTTCCTCCTTGACCAGACCATATAACATCGAAACCGCCACCGCCAAGAGTCATCTCACTAGAAGCTCCTGTGTAATCTTTTTTCCACAATTGAACATACCAAGTAGTTCCTGCTTGACCTAATATAGTAGTGTCTCTTAATCTTCCGTAAGTAGCCATTCTTTATCTTCTCTCTTTTCTTCGGGTCGCTCTATCGAATACTATCAATAAATCATCACCCGAAATTGTTACGTTAGGAATATACGACTGTTGACCTGAATCACCTAGCATTCCTTTAAGTTTATCTAAAGGTGCTATTACTTCTGGATTACTCATCGTAGTTCCTCGACCTTCACCTACTAGACCCATTGTAGCTCCTGTAACAAGTCCACCCTGAGCGAACGCAGGAATTGGAGCCGCAGCAATCATAGCTATCTGAGCACCAACTAAAGCTGACATCATTGGGGCTGCTGCAATCGCTCCGATACCTGTTTGACCAGCTACCTTTGTAATCGCTTGAGCACCATTTATAGTAGCAGAAATTAAAGCGGCTGCCTTTTCCATTATAGCTTGCTTACGAAGGATTTTACCCTTTTCTGTAGCCATTTTATCATCTAATACTTTCTGAGCTGCTGCTTTTTGCTCGTCATTCATTGCTGAGTTATTTATCAACTCAGACTCTTTAGCGTAGTTGTTTTCTAACTTAACCATTTGGTTGTCTAAACCTTGGTTAATTACATCTAAACCGATTCCGATTGCATCTCCCCACTTGTCAGCGAACTTAGTTACAGCAGAAGCAGCTCCCTCTAAGTTTTTACTTAAATCAGACATAAAGCTTTCAAACTTCATTTTAGCAGATATTTCTATTTCAACATCTTCTTCGTCTAATTCATCTTCCAAATCTCTTACCGAGCTGGTATCTATTGTTGGAATGACAGGAAGTTCTATCGGTTTTACTGAACCACCACCTGAGCTTCCAAATATATTAAACGAACTTAAATCAACACCTAAACCATCTAATCCATCTTTGATAGAATCCATTAAGCTACCAAATTCAGTCTTATATTCCTTAGTTTCGTCCTTTAACCCTTCTAAAGAATCAACTAATCCATCAAACGGATTAAACACCTCAGATTCTATACCTAAAAAGTCGTATAACTTTTGAGCACCCTCTAATATAAGATTAAAAGGGTTGTACTCAACAAGCCATTGTAAAACTTGAATTATAGCGTTTTTCCACCAACTCCAATCACCTAACCTTTCAGCAAAAGCATCCCAATTATCTAAAACATACTTTAGTGCAATAGGAATAGCAACTATAGCAGCAATAGCTAAACCAATAGGACTAGTCAAAGCTGCTATAACTGTACCTAAAACCCCAAACAACGAAGTCAATCCAGCGACTATCAGTAATACAGGTCCGATTGCAGCTATAATACCACCAAATATTATTATATTTTGCTTAGCTTTAACGCTTAAATCCGTAAATTTAGTAGCTAAGTCTGTAATTCCTTTTATAATAGGAGTTATAGCTTCGTATAACAAAGCTCCTACCTCAATTTTCATTCCTTCTATTGCCGAACCCATTAAGGCTACTTTAGCTTTCGCCGTAGAACCCATAAGTTTAGCCATTCTAGCTAATTCGCCTGTATTTGTTTTATACTCGTTGGTTAACTCCTTAACCTTATCTCTATTCTTAGATAATATCAGTAATTGATTTGCCCCTGTACGACCAACTAATTTAGTCGCATCATTTAGGGTCATTTGACCACTAGACAACTTATCTAAAGTTTCTTTAAATGGTACCCCTTCTTCGTTTAATTTAGAGAACGCTGTTCTTAGACCTGTACCTGCTTTAGAAGCTTTAATACCATTATCCATAAGAACACCCATCATAGCAGATAGTTCTTCTATATCAACGCCTACAGCACTAGCAGATGCACCAGCGTGACCGAATGCAGTTGAAAATGTGCTAAGTTGTATAGAAGAGTTTGCAGCAGCCGAAGCGAGTGTGTTGGCAACAGAAGCAGCGTCCGAAGCATCTTTTCCGAAAGCGTTTATAGATGAAGATACAACGTCAGCTGCTAGAGATAAATCCTCTCCTGTAGCTAAAGCTAAGTCTAAAATAGCTTGTTCCATCCCTTTTATTTGGGTAGGGTCAAAACCTTTACGACCTAACACTAATTGAAGGTCAGCAACTTGCTGTGCCGTATACTGAGTGGTGGCTCCTAGTCTCTTAGCTTCATCTGTAAGCATTTTAAAATCACCTACAGAAGCCGAAGTAACAGCTCTAACCTTCATCATTCCATCCTCGAAATTCGAGAACGCATCGAAAGCTGATTTACCTAAAGCCATTAAAGGAGCTGTAATACCAAAAGACATCATTGAGCCCATACGAGCTGCACCCGAAGCGAATTTAGCAAGCGATTTATTTGCTTTACCTAAACCTGATTCTAGCCCTTTTATATTGGCAGCTACAATTATCGATATGGTTTTAACTGAACCCATTAAGATTTATTTTTAAGTAGTATTTTCTTGTGACGAGCTACATCTTTTGCTATTTGCTCTGGGGTAGCTATTGTAATTTTCTTCTTAGATTTTTTATTATCCCAAGGGAGGGGTAGCACATCTTCTGCTCTTAATTTCTTTTTAGAGTGGGGCATTAAAGTAGTCACCATAAGGATTCTAGTTTGCTCCCAGCTCTCTCTAAGTGATTCATCCCTAAGTGCTTGGGCACCTTTGATTTTGTTATTAAAAGAACGAGGAGTTAGCCCATATAATTCATCATAAGCTAACTCCATCTGTCCTAATCCTATCTCTTCAAGTTTATCCCAATTTATATCACCTTCGTCAGAGTTAACTTCCTCTCCCTCAACTACTTTCCCTCGCTCTGAGGTTGGTCGAGTTGAAAGGCTTCGAAAATTTCACTAATCTTACCAAAATCTTCATCATCAAGCCATTGCTCAACGTCTACTATTTTATAAGTAAACTTATCACCAGCTTTTCTTGCTCCGTATTTTAATCCGTAGTAAGCGATAATTCCGATGTGGTCTATCTCAGTTCCTAGTTGATTTAGTTCGTTTAGCTTTAAACCTAACTTGTTACAAATTGCTTGTAAACAAAAATAACTAAATCGAATCGGTCTCTCTTGACCACCTATCTCTACTTTTTTCATAATTCTCTACCTTTTTTGAATTGTTAATACTATGCTTCTATTTGCTCTAAGTCTTTTGTCCCTGTAAGAGATAAAGAGAAGGTTGCGTTTTCTTCGATACCTGCATCAGATGAAATGCTTGTTACAAAAGCTTCACCTGAATAAGTATCTCCAGCAGTCCCTACAGTAAATACTACTGCTACAGCTACTCCTGTAGTTAATAAAGTAAAGCAATCTGCCATTGAAGCATCGGTTGCTGCTATATCAACGAAAGCATCCCCACTCATTTCCCACGACATTAAACCTGCTAGGTTCTCTTGCCACCCTAAAGAAGATTTAGTTGTTGAGTCTCGTAAATCTCTACTAATAGAGAAAGAAGCACTTGTAGCGTGAGCCATTACTTCAGCACCTATCGATAGTGTTACTGCTGTTGCGTTTTGAATTGCCATTTTATGTTAGTTTTTAATTATTAAACAATTGAATATTACGTTTTTGTAGAATTTCTCAGCACCTTTAAAGTATTCGTCATCTAATGTTTCGAATCTAAATTTAGCTGTGTACCCTATACCATCTTCGGTATAAGTTACGGTAACCATATCTAAAGCTTCTACAGTTGCTTTAGCTTGATTATAAGTCGTTAAGTAACTATCTGCAAAACAAGCGATACGAATTGAAACATCGCACGAGTTTAATGAGCTACCTTTTGATAAGAAGTTACTGACGTTCATTATTTCGAACGTAGTAGATGGATAGGTTACACCTTGAGGTATAATAACAGGAAAGACCTTATTACTACCATTAGCAGCGATAAAGTTTGCAGAAGCACTTAGCTTCGTTATAATCTCTTTTCCTATAGCTTGAAACATACCTTTTATTTAAAATCCAGCTTCTTTAATCATTCTATCTAGCATTTTCATTACATCCCTTTCGGCTGTAGCTGCTATATCTGACCCTTTTTGGTCGACTACTTCTTTATAGAAATCAGGTTGAGGTTTAATTCGACCTACCTTCTTTCCACTCTTGTGCTTTCTCATCCCTGTACCTTGGATTAACATCGCAGGTAAATTTCGACTCTTTCCACCACCGACCCAAGTTGGGTTGATTTGTTTAAGTCGAGTACCTATAAATAAACCAGGTTCTTTAGACTTTCTAGCAGTTATTATACCAATTGAGTCTGCAATAGATTTACCTCTAATTTTTGTCTTAGTCGATGCGTCATATCTTTGACCTGGTATTACATTCTTAGTTCGGTATTTGTATTTACCCTTTAGAGCTTTAGCTACCTTCTGCGCTGCTGGTCGTAACGCTTTATTTATTAGCGACCTAGATTGCTTCGGTGTTTTGCCTATCCTCTTTAAAGCACGTTTAACCTTCTCTAATCCCTCAACGTGTATTTTGTGTTTCGGTTGTTCTAATTTAGCCATATCGTTGGTTAAATTGGTGAATCAGTCGGTAAATCTTGTTTTACAAATATCTCGATAAATTCCTTACGAGGGTCTATAACGTACCCTATAATATCGTAAGAATATCCTGAGTTTACTTCTTCTAAAATCCAATTAGACTTTATAGCAGCAGTTTCGGATGAGTACCTTACTATATATACGAATCTCGAATAAGATTGAAGTTCTTTTCCTTCAAACTTCTCCTTAACGTCTCTAAGCGATTTTACATTCTTATTAGCCCAAACTGTTGTGTGAGTTGAATAAGTCTCTGAAATCCCTCCAAAAGCGTCTTGAGTCGCATTAATCGACTTCAGCTTAATCCTTTGATTAAACTCGCCTGCTAATACTTTGCTTATGAACGCTGCCATCTAGTAGTAACATTTATAAGGTTGTAATAATATCTCAGAAGTCATCGGGAAAGTTCGTTTCCTATCCTCTCTGAAATAATACATATCAGATACAATTAACTTTATAGCTTGCTTTATCCCTTCAGGTACGTCTGTGTCAGCATCTCCAAACCCTGTTTTAAACCAAAACCAAAACACATTAGAAGCGTTTGATTGTAAGGTCGTTGCAGGGAAGTCTGAACTTAAATATACTATAGATGGATTAGAGTAAGCGTCAACGTAAGCTAGTTGAGATTCTTGAGCTACATCGTCCGAATCTATCCAATTGACAGGTCGTTGAGCAGCAGCAAAAGGTTCAGTAACCTCGTCTACATTTACTAAAGTACAATCTGGGTAAATTAAAGAAGCTTGACTCTTTACTCTATCGAAATACAATTTGTACTCGTGAGTTATGAAGTGACGACCACAAAAGTTTTCAGCCATTTCGGTCGCAGCATCTATATATAAACCAAGTAATGTATCTTCGTCCGAAGTGTCAATTCTAAGGTGAGATTTAACCTCATCAACCGATACTACTTGAGTAGTTGGATTGTCGACTAAAACTAAATCGCCTTGTGTATTTGTGTTTGGATTGAGATACATAAATTGTGTCTTATGAATAATTTAAAGTAATAATAGGGAAAGCTCTTTTAGCAAGAACCTTCCCCTTTATTAATTATTTACTAAGCTAGTAAAGAAGTAGCTTTTACGAAAGCACCTGGTTGAGTTACACCCCAATCGATGTACTGATTTACAATCAATCTAACTTCAGCGTTTGCAGCTAACGTGTAAGGGTCAATTGTAATATCTAAACCTCCAAACATTCCGATGAACAATTTAGAGAAATCTCCGAATAAGAAATCAGCAGAAGCAGAACCAGAGCTTGTACAACCTACAGTGTAGTAAGTTGGGTAACCGTTAACTAAGTTTCCTTGAGAACCTACAGTTACAGCAGCAACTTGAGCAGAACGCTTCAAATCTTTCATTAATTTCGGGTGAGCTACATAAGCTAAGTTCCCAGAAAGACCTTCACCAACAGCTAATTCAGACTCAGCTAAACAGAAGTCATCAAAGATAGATGCGTTTGCAGAATAAGAGTTTTCAGTAATTTCAAGTACACCTGTAACATCAGCAACGGCTCCAGGAGCAGAAGTAACATTAGCAGCAGCGAACATTGCAGCATCAATCTTTGCACCAGCAGCACGACCTAAGTCAGCAACGATAGCTTGTTGAGCTCCCATTCCGTTTTGCATCAATAATTGCTTAGAAATAGCTACAGTAGAAGATAATCTAAGTGGAGTTAAATCTAGTTTACCAAATACAGCACCACCATCAGCAGCAGTATCACCTTCACCTTCCCAAGTTACAGATTGCTTTCCTGTAATAGGTAAACGAGTGTCAGCAGAAAGACCTGTAAGAATATTAGCACCTACTTGATTGAATACAGACGCTTCTCTTAAAGCTTCTTGGTAACCCATAACAGCAGTAGCAGCAATATTAGTTGCAGCTCCAGGAGCACCTTGAACAACATCAGCACGAGATTCTAATAAGCGAGAAGGAATACCTAATCCACTAATAGTACGTCCAGCAGCACGAGCTTCTTCTACAGCTTCATCGTGAAGTTCCTTTTCAAGACCTTCTAAGTTGCCGTTCATTAAGCCGTTGATAGCTTTAAATAGAGAGTAACCTCTCACTTCTTTATCTTCTTTCATTGTGTTTTCTACTTTAGTAGTTTTAGTTGCGATTTCCGCATTTAAAGACTCTTGACGTTCAACCGTTTCAATATCTTTTTTTAATTTGTCGATAAGATTAATTTTCTCATCGTAAGAAACTTTTTCAGTTTCAGTAAAGTCACGAGCTTCGGTTTTACAAGCGTCTAGCATTACACTAGCTTCTTGAATTAAACCAGCACGTTCTTGACGTAATTCTACAGAATTTTCCATCTCTTTAAAATTTGCTTTTTAGTTGTAATTCGTTATGTAATTGATTGATTTTTCTAAGTGTTTCTTCACTATCGCTAATTACCTTCGCTTCAATCTCTTTAGCATCGACTTTCATCTTATCTATCGAACGTAAAGCAACATCAGTATTAGAATAAGCTCCAACACCAACTATAGAAACATCAAACAATCTTCCGATTTTAGTAATGCTTCTCTTATATACATCTCCTTCTTCAACCCACTTATCTTCCTCTACCGTAAAAGCAAATGAAGATTCATAAAGTAACCCTCTACGCATCAATTCTGCGACATCTCGACCTGTAGAAGTATTAGGTAATGTACCATCGTATCTTAATCCTCTTTCATCTATTGAAAGTTTTAACGTACCACCTTGATTTCTATCTAAGATAGCGTTCATGTCGTGGTTGTAAGTTAAGATTACGTTATCATCTAAACGACCATCAAAAGCTCCTCGTGAAATAGTTTCGTAAAAACCTAAATCCCTGCTCTCGTGTTCGAATAATGAAGCGTACCCACTAACTTGAATCTCATCTGAACTTTCGTCCATACGAACCTCGCAGTCAGTAGAGTAAACTCTAATTTCTTTGTTATTTTTCATCTTTCTTAATATTTTCGTTTAGGTCTTGTCTTGACGTTCCCTCTCCTAGTCGGTCTATAGGCATCATGTTAGATTGCATATAGAAATCTTCTGAAGCTCCACCGATACTATTTAAGTCTTCCAACTTACGAACCTCGTCTGGTGACATAACACCGATATTAACTAAAGTTCTGTAGTAATCTGCTCTAGCCTTAGAATCTCCTCTTAGGATAGCCGTAAGGTTGAATTTAAAGTATTCTTTACCTCTCTTTTTAAACGGTACGAGTTTAGAGTTTAATTCCGACTCGATTCGTTTAATCCAAGGTGTTATAGTGTGTACGACAAAATCTATTTGCTGTGCCTCGATGTTAGAGTAAGTAGCGTTAGATAAGTCGTTTACGAGGTGATTCGGTACTCTAAAGATACGACAAATGTCAGATATTTGGTACTGTCTCGACTCTAAAAATTGTGCTTGATTGTTTGGTATCGAACGAGCTTGGAACTCCATTCCTTCTTCTAAAATAGCTGTTTTACCTGCGTTGTCTGCTCCTGAGTATTTAGTACTCCAAGAGTCTCTAAGTCGTTTAGCTGTCTCAGGTTTTAGTGTTCCTGGGTGTTTAAGGATTCCTCCTATTGCAGCTCCGTTCTTAAAGAATGAACCAGCGTGCTTATCTAAAGCGATTGCTATCCCTAAAGTTTCTGCTGCCGTTGCTATTGGTGATTTACCTACAACTCCATCAAAGGATAAACCTTTAACGTGAATCATGTCTATCGATTGAACTACACCTACAAATGGGTAAGAACCTTCGTCATCTTTTATTTCGTAATAAACTCCCCTTCCTTTTGGAGCTATAAAAACATCAACATCATCACATTTAATTGGGTGAAGTCCAATAGGTAAACCTCCTTTGTTTCGCTCAATATAAGCGTAGAAATTACCATCCATAGACAAATCCACTAGAATGCGCTCGAAGAACATAAACGAGTTGAATAGTGGTGAAGGTTGCTCTCCAACAAGGGTGTTTAAAGGGCTATCAGACTTTACGGTTTTTCTATTACTAGAATCTTTTTCATAAAGAGAAATAGGAAGGGAAGCTATAGTCTCAGACAATACTCTAACGCAAGACCAAACGGCTGCGACTCTTAGAGCTTGTTCTTTAGATACGTTTTCACCTGAAGAGGAACCCAAAAAGCTTCCTACGATTGTATCACCGTAAACACCTCTTTGCTCAACTTCAGCAATTTTATCTTTCTTAAAATAATCGAATAATCCCAAATCTGTAGATTTATTGAATACTGTTATACTTACAAATAGCAAAAATAGCCACTATGTGAACCTAATTATAGGTCTTTTTCTAAATATTCGTAAGCTTTTAGTAGTACCTTGTGTACGTACCTTGGACTAACTCCCTTCAATACAGCTATTTCTCGTATCTTTAGACCGTATTCAAAACGAAGATAAATTACGGTTTTTGCCATATCGTTAGGTAAATTAAGTGCTTTATACCACATTTCGTCTGGTCTAAAGTCATAATCCTCTTGAATAAAGTCGTTTTTAGGCTCTCTAAGGCGATAAGTCGTGTGAAAGGGACTCGTATTAGATAAAACCTGATTAGTGACGATACGAGCGACAAAGAAGCGGAATTGATTTGTTTCGTAAAGAGATTGTATTGTTTCCTCCATTTGAGTAAGGAGGATTAACGAAATGTCTTGTACGAGGTCATCTAGTAGATGCAAGTCGGTATTGTTCGCTAATACATTAGTACAAATTTCCCTTATAGAATCTTGCTCCTGTATTAAAATTTCGTTTTTAGATAAAGAATATTTCCTTTTCATCGTATGTTGAGTTTCCACCGTTTTTGTTTTGCATCGCTTCTGATAAAGCCATTATACAAGAAACGACACCATCTATTTTTTCGTTTGATTTCGCCTTATTTGGCTTGACATTCCCAGCAGGGTCAAAAGTTAGTACTACGTTGGACATCATCCATCTAAGCACAGGTTGACCACCATGTCGTAACTTCCCACTAAGTGCTAAAGTTTCGAATTGCTTCGTTGCAGGAGACATCGTTTTATAACCTTGACCTACAGGAATCATTGGACATCCTTCTTCAGTAAGGTCTATCACAATCTGAGAAGCGTTCCATCTATCATAAGCTATCATACGAATGTCGTAAATTTCGCCTAAGTCTCTGATTTTTTGTTTAATGTAGTTGTAATCACACACATCGCCTGGTGTAAGCTCTACTAATCCCTCTCTAGCCCACTTCGAATAGTTTACCTTATCTCGGTCACTTCGTTTGTGTGCGTTCTCTTCAGGTATAAAAGAGTGCATAATTAAATCGTACCCATCGTTGTCGTCAGGGAAGATTAAAGCCAAAGTCGTAATATCTCGAGTCGATGCTAAATCTAACCCTGCAAAACAAGGTCTACCTTTGAGTTTACTCTCATCTACCTTAGTCGCACCAAGCATCCATTTCTGGTCAGAAATCCACTTGGCTTCGTTTACTACCCATTGATTTAGGTGGAGTCTACGGAAGGTATTTTCGTATGAAGGCTCATTTTTTGCCTTTACAGCTTGTTGTTTCATGTACTCTTCAGTAATGATTGAACCGTAACCAGGATTAGCTTTTTTCCAAACTTCTTCGTCAAAAATATCATCGTCTAATTCGGCTTCGTAAACTATACCTAAAAACGAATCGTCCTCAATCGAACCATCAATTAATTTCTTCGCATAATCGTAAAGCTCTTTGCAAATATGGTCTCTTTGATGACCCGCACCAGCCGTTGTGATACCGAGCATAAGAGGCTCTTTACGAGCACCCATCGAAGTAAGAAGAACATCATATAAATCTCTGTTTTTATGGGAGTGAATTTCATCTAAAAGGCAACAAGATAGGTTTAATCCATGCTTTGTGTCTGCGTCAGCCGATATAACCTTGTAGTACGAACCAACTTTATCGTAAGTGATTGAATCTCGATAGGTGTTAGCTCGTTTGATTAGGTGAGGTTCTTGGATAACCATTTGTTTGGCGATAGAGAACGATAATCTAGCTTGCTCTTTATCCGCAGCAGCCGATACGATTTCAGCTCCTTTCTCTCCATCAGAAAATAGCATATAGAGTGCTATACCTACCATCATAGTCGTTTTACCGTTCTTACGAGGTATGAAGATGAAACATTGTCTAAACTTCCTTAGATTGGTTTTCTTAGACTTCCAACCGAATAAGCCCTCTATGATTTCTACTTGCCAAGCTTCAAGAATGAATTTAGTTCCAGCCAAATCACCTTTAGTGTGTTGACAAAACATCTCTATAAAATCCACAGCTCGTCTAGCAGCTACCTTATCGTACCACCAAACTGCTGTATCTATGTTTCCAAGATTATTCATTTATCGTTTTGTTGACCTCAACAATATGATGTTATTAATCGTCATTGCTAAAGAAATTTTCTATTTTTATGTCTGGTGTACTAGCGTAACCCTCGATTGCATTTACCTTCGCTCGACTCGATGGAGTTAGTCCAAATTCTTTTAGTAATTGAAAGACTCTAACGAAAGCTTGGTTAGCTATCTGTACCTCGGGTCGAATGACGGTCTTTGCGTTGCCCTCTCGTGACATAACTATCTCAGTTGACCCTAGAGTATTCACAACTTCTTTGGCTGTCTTATACTCGCTGTATGAGTCGCAAAGCATTTCAAGTGCCATAGAGTCGGCTAGAGTCAATACGGTCATATCGTGAAGGAGTAAACTCAATTCGATAAAACTCTTTTGACCTTGCTCGCTCAACCAAGTTGGTGTAGGAGGTATAGTCGAAGGTAGAATCGGTTCGGCTGGATTTTGTCTATCTGCCCTCAAAGTTCCCCTCTGTCTTTTTAATTCTGTTGGTAGTTGTTTAGTCATTGTGCCATCGTTTAAAGTGCCAACCTTTATAGTGTTTTAGTTTACCTTGAACTACTTTACTAATGGATTGTACTGAACTAATTTTACGCAGTTCAGGAAACATTATCTCTGCTGCTTGGTTTTGTGACTCAAATAAATAGCACTCTCTATCGTCTTCAGAATCAACTGGAGTGCACATAACTCGTACTCGGTTACCTGAATTTAATCTCTGAGCATCTTTTTGCTCGATACTCCAAGAACCACCGCCATTAGGGTTTACGCCCACCAAATTGTAACTAGGGTTTAACATATTGTACCAATAACATTCTGTAGCAAATTGGTGTTCTAGTTCGCACTCCTCAAGTATTTCAAAATCGAAATTAATTAAATCGTGTTTATTTACTGCGTTCTGTAATTTAGCGTTTTTATGATTGTTATTTCTTAAACAGCTTTTATGGGAACTAATTCTTCCTTCAATATTATTGGAGCTACCAACATACATCTTCCCATCTAACCTATTCGTAATTGTATAAACTCCAATCATATTTTACAAATGTACAATAAATAAGTTAATAATTCTATATAATCTATATACTATCCTTTTCTTTAGCTTGAACCCCTAGCATGCCCCTAGCTAGGTCCTAGTATGGTCCTCAATGACCTCTAAAGATTTATTACTTGATAATCAAAGAGTTACGTAAAGATGAATGCGTGCATTGCTTTATTTAGGTGTTTTTCGATAGGAGTCGAGTAGGAGTCCTTTCCTATTCCTTTCCTATTAAAAACTATTTTAAAAATAAGTTTCGATATAGTAGGTTACTAACAAATGTTTACTATATTTGTACCAGAAATAAGAACCTAAAAACCTAAATTATGAATAAAGATAAAAAAGCTTACCACAAGAGATATGCTTTAAGAAACTCGAAGCAAGCTAAAATAGATAAAGAGAATAGTGACGCTCAAGACCACAAGAACGGAATAGTTTATAAGGAAGCGTTCGAGTTAATGTTTGGGTATTTACCAAGTAAGGCTAGAGTTAATCAAACCGATAGCTACGAGTTGATTAGAAGAAGTGGAGCTAGTTTAAACGGAAAGCAATTTACTTACTAAGATATGAATAACTTTATAATGATGTTCGGAGAGCAGTCGGTAGATGACGAACTCAATAAGGATATACCTAAACACATAAGTCTTACACCTCAAGGAACTTACAGAGTTATGAGGCGTAGAGTGTACTTAGGTACATTTAAGACCATAGAAGAAGCTAAAGATTCAGTAGCTAACTACTTGAACGATATAGCATAAGATTAAATAATACCAGGGAGAAGCTTAATGGAGAAGCGATTGTGCAACACCAATAGAAGTAGGTTCGAGTCCTACCCCTTTGACTATTACGAGAGGTAACTGCGTGAGTGTTACTAAAGGAATCTTGAAATGGATTTAAAAGTCAGCGTAGAGGGGTACGGGATTGCCCCTCTCCTATGGACTAACTAAAACAAGACTAAGATGAATGAATCACAAACGATAACTTTAGACATTTCAGATAGCGACCTTAAATCACAAGTTGAGAGGTATGCTAAACAAAGAGGTGTAGAGGAGCTAGAAAATGCCATAGATATGATTGACAGTATGTATGATGGTTTTATTGTGGAGGAAATTGCAAAAGCATTGAATCAAAGAATCAAAGAACTAAAACAAGAGTAAAGACCTTCTCAATTAATATAGGCGTTAGATTATGTTAGATAAATACATCAAAGAAATTGCAGAGAATTATGCTTTGCACTGTTTAGACACAACAAATGACACATCAAAGAGATTGTCGTTTAATGATTTTGTTAACCGTTAGTCGTTAACTATTAATTAAAGTAGGCGGATAACTTCCGCTTACTTAAAACAAGACTAAGATGAAGAAGAAAAATAACTTGTTTGAATGGTGCGTAGCTTCAATATTGGCAACGGGGGTGTTTTATTTGGCGATACTATTTTTAAACAACTAAAACAAACGATATGAAAGCAGAAAACAATATTGTAATAGCTGACTACCTTAATAGGTTTAGCGAACTAAAACAAGACTAAGATGGAACAACCAAAAAAAGAAGGAAGTTATGTGTGTAGAATGAGTAACGGCTACATCAAGTTGTGCTATTACACAAGTACAGAATGGTTAGATATGTGGGAAACTACATTGAAAGGTGAAGTAATTAGATGGATGGAAATTCCTACAGAACTAAAACAAGACTAAGAGATGGAAGCAGAAGATTTTATAGATTCAAAACTACTTCAGTTAAATGTAGACCACCCTGATAAGATTGGGTACGGTGATATGGTTAACTTATTAAATGAGTACTCTAACATTAAGACTCAAGAACTTCAGGATTATATACTCGAAAGACTTAAAAACAAATAAGGATATGAATAACCAGGCAGAAACGAATAAACAAATACTAAAAGCTTTATCTGAAATGGTTGAGCTACACAAACAATCTAAACAATCAAGAGACTTACTATACGACTTGATTAAATTAGAGGGTACTCGAATCGACTCACTTATGTCGGAGTCTAAAACTAAATTCCAAAAGAAATTATGAAGAGCCGATTAACCTATGAAGGTACCGAATTAGTTGAAAAAGATTTAGTGGTATTCTATTACCAAGAAGGTATAGATGATTGCTTATACTTTACCTTATACGATTTTGTTCCAGAGGATTACTATATAGGAGTTCGAAACGGAACGGAGGAATACGAGATACACGATTACTCACCAAAAGATTGGTTTGATGAAACGGTGTCGCACAAAGATTTATGTAAACTAGTTAAAGAATTTGAAGATGGACAGTAACCAAGAAATTATAGTTGCGTTGAGTATGGTCATTATGTGGATGCTTGGATTTATGGCTGCTTGCCTCTGGAATAGAGACTAACCCATTGCGTTTCAGTCGAATAGGGGGCACCCCACAAACCCCTAATTTACTGACGAGGTTCACAGGAAGGGGGCGATGGTTCCAGCGATAAAATTGGTCGTGATGTATATACCCCTATGCGTTGTGGTAAGTGCTTGACGCTCAATTAATTGCGTATTGCATCGATAGGAGGGAGGTAATACGATGCGTGCATTGTATGTAGTGCATACAATAATTTACTAGACGTAATTGTATACGTGTCATGTACTAAAATATATTAATACATTGCTAATTTAGAATGAGTCTACATAAGAATATAAGGCGCAAAGTTTATAATAGATTAATACAGTGAGCTACTATATTAATACATACCATACGAGGCGGTACGGCGCTGTCTAATCGATTAATACGACTCATCTATATGTTAGTATATACGATGCTGTTAAGTACGATTATAACGCCTTAAATTAAGCCTGTTTAGTTTGGGTCTGTTTAGGTGGCTGAATAGTTATAAAAATATAAGGGGCAAATAAAAAACCGCTTATATAATTGAATATATAAGCGGTCTAAATTTGCGGGGGTTGTTTGCTGGTTATATTAGTAGTTTAATCAGTCTATTAATATCAATAGTAATATTAATTTGTGTTAATGGGTTGCACCTTTTAATTTGCATATTGTGTAAGTAATCTAAACGGCTGTATATTGTTTCTAAATTCATAAGCTTAATTTTTAAGGGTTTTACTAAAATTTTCGAGGCGGTGCAAATTATTACTATTCACATAGTAATAGTACAAACGGTTCAAATCTAATTTTTCGGCGTTATTTGTTCCAGTGTAATGCAAAGGATTTTCCACCGCTTTAATTTCAAACTGTTTGCAAGTAAGATATTTTGCAAAGGTTTTACGGCTTGTTTTAAAAGTCCCTTTGTGATTATAAAAATACGGCTGTTGCTCATTAAGGGCAAAAATTAAAGCCTCTTTGTAGGTCTCAAATTCGTGAACCGTTGTTTTGTCCTTTCTTTTAAACCCTAAAAAATTAGTCGGTTGTTTTTCGTTTTGTGTAATTTTATACATTTTCGCTTAGTTTTAAGATTTGTTTACCTACTAAATTCACGCTGTTCATTTCTATATTATGGCATCCTACTATTAAAGTACCGTTTATAGATGTAACAGTATAATAACCGATTTTATAACCTCTTATATCGATTTTGTTTTTAATGCAAATAAACAGCCTTTTAGCGTCTTTTATGTCAATTCTAATGCCTTGGCTTGTTTCTACTTGTGTTTTATCTTGTGATAAGCGCAAATAGTCAATTTTTGTATTTCTTATATAGTTAGTCTCAAAAGTGTTAAATAGTACTAAGTTCTTTTTTAGTTCTCTTTTTTCTTTAGCGGCTTTTGCTTTTCTGTCTTTTAATTCGATAGCTTTAATTTGCTCGATATAGTTTTCATCTAATAAACTGAATCCGATTTTTACAAGCTTCTTTAGTGTCTTATCGTTATTTTTTAAGCTCAAAGAATGTGCGATTTTGTTTTCCGTACAATAAGCCGCCCACTTTTGTAAGCCGCTTAAAGCTCTTGTAATATTACCAATATAAATTGCGGGCTTTCTTGCAACCGCTAATTTTTTAAGGTCAAATTTAATACCACCTTCAACCGCTTTAATATCGATACTACTAGTATAAAATTGCTTATATTGAGTAGTTGCGCTCAATAATGTACTTATATGCTTTGACGTACTAACAGAGTAGCCGCTATCATTTATTATAATTGTACTATCATTAATAAACTCGCCAAGTAAATAGTGCGAGCCGTATGAATAAATTTTATCACCTCGAAAATATACGGAACTTGTAGCATTACGCCCTTCTTCGTGGGTTCTTTGTGCAAAAATGTGAATTACCTCATCGTTGTTTTTAAATACTGTCTTCATAATATATAGGTTTGTTTAGGTTAAAAAATTTAAAAAGGTGTTTTCCTGGTTTTGCTTATTCTTGTGATTTACAAACCACAAACCCGCCCGATATAATTGTTACTAAAGCGGTTCCGTACGATTCAGGACTCCAAGGCATAAACGAAGCGAATAAAACGAATGCCATAAAAGAGACCGAAAAGATAAGAGCGAAAATAAAGAATATAAATGTTTTCATTTTTTAGTGGGTTTTGATTACTTGACAAATATAGAACAATTCTATTTATTAACAAGTGTTAATGCATTTATTTTTATTAAAGTGTAAATATAAAACGCACCCACGTACAAAGCCAACTTTTCACGCGCGCGGTATAACAAAAAATAATTATAAAAAAAATGAATAAAAGTTTGCTTTTCTCATATATTTAAATACTTGAAAAAATAATTTTTGGCTCGAAAAAATTTCGATAGGGGAGGAGGGAGTTCATTTTAGCTCTCATCTTTAAACAAAAGATAATAAAAAACCTGGGTAAATAGATTCTGAACTAATTTAATAATTGTTAAGAAAATATTAGTTCAATCGAAATAAGTTATCTACATTTGTTGAAACGAAATAACCTAAACGAATCGATATGAAACTGAACGAAGCGTACTTAACTAAAGTAATTCGACCGATGATAATTAACTGTTGGAACTTCAATAATTCGGAGCAAGCAGAATCGGTTTTGATTAATTACGTTTTTTTTCCGAACGATTTAAAGAGTGATAGTACACCTAGTTTAAGATTTAGTCTTGTAATGAAAAACGGAAGAGTTCAAGATAGTTTAAATTGTGATAAGTACTTTATTTCTTTTATAAACGATATAAGTGATATTACATATAGGTACCTTATAAGAGAGGTATAGGTAATGTGTAGGTGCAATAAGTGAAAGATTGGTTTTGGGAGCTGTGGTGCGTAGGAAATTAGACCACCCCACCCTTTTTATATAGTAGTAACAATTAAATAGTAAACGATTATGGTTGAAGTATTAGATTGGATTTTCTCTAGTGGATGGAGATTTTTAGGGATGTTACTCTTGTTGAACTCAATAGGAGGTATAACTTCATTTAACAGAAACAATTAAGATTAGAATTATGGATGGACATTGGAAGAAACAATTTAACTACGACTACTTAGGTTCGTACTCGTTAGATGGAAAGAGAGAAGTAGTGGTTACGGTAAAGGGGGTCGGTACGGCTAAGGTTACAGGACAAAGTGGACGTAAAGAAGATTGCTTTGTAGTGTTCTTTACTGAGATGGATAAGCCGATGATACTTAACCGAACTAATGCGAAGGCGATAGAGAAGGTAAGTGGTAGTGGATTAGTAGAGGATTGGGTCGGAACGAGGGTAACTCTTTTTGTAGAGAAGGGAGTTAAAGCGTTTGGAGACGTGGTCGATGCGTTGAGGATTAGGGATAAGAAGCCTAGTGTTAGTAAGATGACTAAGGAAGTTGAAACTTCGATGCTGGATGCTATTAAGAGTGGTAAAGTAGGGCAAGTTGAATTAGCTATACCTAAGTACTCTTTAAGTAAAGGACAAGAGCAAGTTATTATGAACGCTATAATGGAGGCTAAGAAATGATAGAAATTATTATGTATTGGATGTTGAGTAATTCAAATGTACCAACTTTTATTTGGGTAATGTTTTGGTTACACATTGTGTTTAAAGCTTTATTAACTATTAGCAACCTAAGTAAACCTACTACTAACCACGACTTAAACGATATAGGAAAAGATGAAGAATTTTAACGATGACGAGGAGTACTACGGAGATTGGGAATACACTACCAATTCTCAATTAGGGTACGTTAAACGGTCTCCAGCTTACTATTGGAAGATGCGTAACGGAGCGAAGATAGATGGAGCTGCTTTAAGGTTTGGGTCTTTAGTCCACACGATGATACTCGAGCCTGAGAAGGTAGATGCGAACTTTGCTGTGTTTAATCCAGACGATAGACCCGAACAAGAAAAGGGAATGACTTCTAAGATTAATAAAGAGTGGAAGATTCAACAAGATTTAGATTGCAAAGAGGGTCGTAAGTATCTTATGACGATGGAGCAGTATGAGTTAGCTAAAAGATTAAAGAGGAAACTTTACAATTGCCCAGAGGTTAAATCTATACTAGATAATTGTGAGACTGAAGTTCCTAAGACTTGGTTAGACTTTAGCACGATGAGTAAGTGTAAAGGAAAAGCAGATATAATTATTGATAACGGAGCGACCTTAGTTGATATTAAGACTACAGGAAAGGACGTTAAAGATTTTAAGAGGAGTGCTTACAACTTCGCTTATCATCGTCAAGCAGCGTTTTACATGGATGGGTTCGGAGCGAAAAACTTCGTGTTCATTGTAATCGAATCGAACGCACCGCATCAGATAGGTATATTTACTTGTTCGGATGAGTTTATTGAAAGGGGTAGACAAGAGTACGTTGAGTTATTAGAAGATAAGAAACGATATTGCGAGACTCAAGTAAAAGCAGATAACTACATAATACACGAAACGATATGATACAGCACAAAGTAAGCGATTACGGATTAGAGCGAATGACTGAAGCTAGACAAATTTGTTGCGATTATTGGAAAGTCGACCCAAAGGTTGTGTTTACAAAGACCAGGACTCGTGACGTAATGAACGCTAGACACTCTATTAGGTACTTACTATCAACAGATAAAGAGTTTAGTTTAGCTGAGATAGGTGGTTTAACTAACGGAGACCACACAAGCGTTATACACTCTAAGAAACAATTCTTAATCTTATCTGAAGTGGATAATGATTTTAGAGTTTTACTAGGGAGAATGACAGGACACAAAAGAGTTAAAACTGAAACCTTCCTTAGACGTAAGATTACGAACATATTAAATAGTAAAGGAGCGATAGAAGTTAAAAACGACTCTTTGTACAGGTTAATAATGACTAATTCGGTAGGATGATGAAGGTAAATATAGTCGATGTGGCTCACGAAGAGATTGCAGATAGGTGCGATGAGTTCGTTTTAATCTCTTGCGAGTACCCTGATAGCTCCGATGGGTACATAAGTAGAGTGAATGTAAATACAGATGGAGAAACTTTAAAAGAAATACTTGTTGACACTATGTTAAATTCAAAAGATTTTAGTAGATTTGTCCAAGAAGTGCTAACCGAGTATAACAAACAAAACCAATAATTATGAGTAACTTAGAATTAAACGGAACGATTAAAGTGATTTTACCAATCGAAGAAGGAACTGCTAAAAGTGGAAACGCTTGGAAGAAGTCTGGATTCGTAGTAACAACGGATGGTGATTATCCAAAAGATGTAGCTTTCTCTGTGTTCGGAGAAGAAAAGGTAGATAACCTTATGAAATTTAACAAAGCAGGTCAAAGAGTTGACGTGTCGTTCAATGTAGAATCAAGAGAGTACAACGGAAAGTACTATACTGACCTTCAAGCTTGGAAAATCTTTGGTTCAGACGCAAAGAAAACTGAAGGAGAAGCAAATGACGGCTATAGTAAAGCAAGTGATTTGAAAGACCCTTTACCGTTCTAAATAAAGTGAGGGGTTAATAGCCCCTCCTTACTTTTACCTAAACCTAACCTACATACCTAAAATAAACATTAACGATGATGGCAAAGAGATTTACCGACACAACAAAGTGGAACGAAGATTGGTTCCTCGATTTAAACAGCTCACATAAACTATTTTGGATATACGTTTGCGACAATTGCGACCACGCTGGTATATTTAAACCTAACAAGAGACTATTTGAGTTACTTATAGGACATAAGATTGACATACAAGAGTTTATAGGTGTAGTCAATAGCGATAAGGTTCGAGTTTTAGAGCTTGCAAATGGTCGTTGGTACTTAACAGGGTTTATATCGTTTCAGTACGGTGGTAAACTTAACGAGAATAATAGAGTCCATAAATCTATATTGGCTCTTTTGATTAAAAACGAAATTACTTGGGTCGATGAAGGTAACCCTCAATTAGAGCTTACTGATTCACCTAAAGAGATTGCAACGAGCGAACCCTCCCCCCGAGGTAATCCAGAGTCCATCGCTGAAGCAATTGGCTACTTCAAAGAAAAAGGTAGTACAAAGAATGAAGGTGAAAAGTTTTACTATTTCTACGAGTCTAAAGGCTGGATGATTGGTAAATCGAAAATGAAGAATTGGAAGATGTCGGCTTCAGGATGGATTTCTCGGAATAAAACTAACGTACCTGACTCCGATTACTTAGGAGGTCAGTTAAAAGCTATGAAAGGCTAGTATGGCTTCTTATAGGATTACTTCGAAACAAGAGGTCAATGATTATTGTAAAAAGATATACTCTAAAGGTTACACTAAAGGGTTGTCTACAGGAATAACTCCACTTGACCCACACTACACGTTCAGAAAAGGAGAGCTTACTATAATGACAGGTTTTGCTAACATAGGTAAAACAACGAGTCAACTCTTTTTAATGATAATGGCATCTAAACTTTACGGTTGGAAATGGTTAATGTACTGTCCTGAGAATGAACCTGTAGGTGATTTGATGATAGATATAGCCGAAATGTATTGTGGAAACACAGCCGATAAAGATTTCCATAACAGAGTAAATCAAGACGAGTACCTTACTGCTATCAATTGGGCTTACGAACACTTTACCGTTCTTACGTTCGATGAGACTCCAACCGTTGAGGATGTACTAGGAGCGTTTCAAGACTATATGCAAGTGGTTAAGATAGATGGTGTATCGATAGACCCACTTAACGATTTAAAGTCAGCAGAGAAGCAATCTAAGTACGAGTACTACTACGAGGCTTTATCTAATATAAGGCGATTCATTAAGAAAAACAAGGTAGCGTTCTATTTAGTAGTTCACCCTGGTACGGCAGCGAATCGAAGAAGAAACGAAGATGGTTCTCGACCTGCTCCGAATATGAGCGATGTAGAGTATGGTGCTATGTTTGGAAACAGAGCAGATAACTTTATAGTATTTCACAGGAACCCTCAGAGTGAGAATTGGAACCTAACTGAGATACACGTACAAAAGGTGAAGTTTCAGAAATTAGTCGGTGTACCTACTCCAGAGCAAAGTCCAATCGGATTGTTCTACTCGTACAATAAGCGAAGGTTCCAATTCCTTAACGAGAACGGAAGCCCAATCGACCCGATTCAAGAGGTGGATAATAAAACTAAAACTAACGGTATATTTTAAAGAGACTATGAATAAACTACAACAAATAATAGAAAACAATCCTGAGTCAGAATTTCTAATAGCAGATGGGTACGATGATGCTGTAATAGGTTATTGTTCCATGACTTGCAGGTTGATTTACTCTTATAGTAAATGTATAGAAATAGATTTAACTAGTTTTAATTACGAAGGAGAGCCTGCTTGCTATTTCGATGTAATAGAGAACCTTGAATATAATGTTTTAGGTTCTTACGTTGGGGATAAGACTCCAATATTCTGTATGGATAATAATATATAACAAACTATGAAAACACACGATAACATTACAACCAAGGCGATTCAATTACTAAGAGATGCCGACCCGAATATGGACGAGATGAGTAGTATGGATAAGTTCCTGAGTCATCAGAAGGAGTTAGCTACGATGCGAGACCAATACGTTTCGTTTTCAGACCATCCACAAGCAGAGAAGTTACGAAAGCGATTAGATGTGTTCGAGGAGAGTTCGGTCGCTTTTACTTACGTTTACTTTACGATGATGCAATATAAGCGAGAGGTTCTGTTGGCTCAAGCGAACGAGATGGATATGGCTGGAGCTGTTATAGAATTGAAACACGAGCTGAATGTTTTAACTAAACTAAAGAACGATGAGTAACAACGCAAAACCAATATTCATAATTAGGTTGCCCGATACTCTTAGTCGAGGAGAATTACATGAGTTTTCTAAAAAAGCAACTACAACATTAACCGATTACCACACGTTAATTGTTACTTCAGAAGTTAAAGAAGTAAATTTTGAGTGTTTTAATTGTGATAACATTACAGATATAGACTTAGAAGAATTAAAAGGGATTATAAATGATTGTAAATTAAAGGAGGACAAATAAGATGGATTTATTATTATTTAGCTTATACATTAAATTAGACTGCATGGACGTTGTTCTATTTAGGATTAATGATTTTTCATTATTTACGTTTACTTGGTACGAGGATTGGGATGATAAGCCCGATGCTTATGGGTTGTATGTTGAATTTCTAGGAATAGAGATTTACAATCACTCAAGCCACTATTATACAAGTACACACGAAACAAACAAACTAGATGAGTAAATCAAGGAAAAAACCTTACACTAAATCGAAAGCAGTTGATAAATCGTGTCGGTGTAATGGTAGTTGTCCTTTTTGTAAATCGAATCGAAGTTATAAGAACGCTAAGAGATTAGCTAAATCTAAAGAAAGCTATGGGAATGATGATACCACCGACACCACCGAAACTAAGGAAAGTTAGACCTGAGTTGAAACCAGCTCCTAAAAAGGATAGACACACTTTAGTGAAATCGGATATGGATTTTAGTAATTACTTATCTAATACTGTTTTATTATTACTTGTACTATCTGGATTATATTTGTTATTTATAGTTGTGTGTTAAGTTTAAAAAGATTATCTTTGAATATCGTTTGTGTTGTTTAGGTTCACATAGGTTTTTAGGTTAAAAAGGGTTGGGTCTATTAGATTCTTCCCTTTTTTTTATGTACATTTGTTAAAACTTATAAACT
>Ga0308004_10000246_pt1 | contig 26452 bp, 25 predicted proteins | sample Neamet38_FD_203156 | JGI IMG/M metagenome (GOLD analysis project Ga0308004, IMG submission 203156) | Marine microbial communities from water near the shore, Antarctic Ocean - #38 | ecosystem: Environmental > Aquatic > Marine > Unclassified | place: Southern Ocean | collected 2014-06-06 | reverse complement strand
TCAAGACAACCTTGAACATCACCGACAGCAAAAGTTCTCAATGAAGCACCCCAGGCACAGATAATAAAAATATTGGAATAGTAGCATCAAATTCCATACCGGAATCATCGCTCATCTTATAACACCCACTCATTGTTCCAATCTCTGTATTAAATACAACACTGCTCATGTATCGATATACTTCACCAGGGGAAATAATTGGCTGTTCACCAACAACTCCAGCACCCCTAATTTCCTTAGTATGAGAATCCCCATCGGTAATAATCCAATGTCGACTAATTAGTTGAACTGGATAATACTCGTTGTTTTTGATACTCACGTGATATTTGAAAGAAAATATATTATTTTCAGGATTAGAGTTTTCTGGGGAATAACTGCTATTGACACTTATATCAATATCAATCATATAAGTTCGCTCATTTGGTTACTCAGTTTAACAAACTGTTCAACACTAAACTTTTCTGGGCGAAGCGTTAAATCAATATCTAGTTGCTTTATATATTTTTCTGGAAGTAAAAGTTTGATTGAATTACGTATAGTTTTTCGGCGCTGTTGGAAACATGTCCTAACTAATTCTGCAAAAAAAACTAGATTTTTTGCAACATAAGGTATTTCTGTATGTGGGCGCAATAAAACCATCATCGAATCTACTTTAGGGGATGGAGCAAAAGAAGAGGGCGGCACCATAAACAATGGATATACGCTACAATAGTATTGAACCATTATACTTAACCTGCCGTAGCTCTTTGTTCCGGGCGACGAGCTAATCCGTTCTACTACCTCTTTCTGAAGCATAAAATACATATCAGAAATACACTCATGAAAACTTAATAAGTGAAATAAAAGTGGGGTAGTTATATTGTATGGTAAGTTTCCGACAATACGCATAGGGTTTTCATTTTCAGCAAGTTCTTTAAAGTCGACCTCTAAAGCATTACCTTGTTGAATGTCGCATCTATCATATTGTCGAAACTTATTTTCCAGGAAAAGAACTAGATCTCTATCTAGTTCAATAATTTTTAATCCAGGGCAGCTTTTTAAAAGCGGGGCTGTTATGGCTCCTTGTCCAGCTCCAATTTCTACTAAGTTGTCATCTTTTTTTGGCTTAATTTCTTTAATTATTAAGTCAATGATATTTTGATCCACTAAGAAATTTTGACCAAAACGTTTGCGCGCCTGATGAGCGCCCATTTTATTAGAGTTTTTCATAGATTAGGGTTAACCATTTTTTTAGCGTATTCAATGGCAGTAGTTAGACTACCTATATCTCCTTTACTGGTACCAGCTAAATCAAGCGCAGTTCCATGATCAACAGAAGTGCGAATAATTGGCAACCCTAGCGTGATATTAACTGCTTTACCAAAACCCTTATGTTTAAGAACTGGAAGCCCCTGATCATGGTACATGGCTAAAATTACATCACAGTTATTTAGATACTTCGGTGTAAAAACAGTATCTGCAGGTAGTGGTCCTTCAAGAAATACCCCTTCACTTCTTAACTGATTTAAGCAAGGCTCAATTATATTGATTTCTTCCATCCCTAGATAACCTCCCTCTCCTGCATGAGGATTCAAACCGCAAACTAATATTTTAGGCTGCTTAATTCCAAATTTTTTCTTTAGTTCGTTATTCAGAATGTAGATGGTTTCTTTTAATAAATCCTGGGTAATATTTTTCGATACATCGGAGAGTGGCATATGTGTTGTCACAAGAGCTACCTTGAGCCCATTCGTGGCGAGCATCATAACAACTTTTTTTGTAGAGGTTTTTTTTGCTAAAAATTCAGTATGCCCCGTAAATTCTATACCAGCAGTATTGATAATGCCTTTATGAACTGGGCCTGTCACAATTGCCTGGCAGTAGTTTTTTTGGCAATCTACTATTGCATTTGAGAGTGTTTCCAATACATATTCAGAGTTATCCGCATTAAGGATTCCAGGGATCACAGAAGATTTTAAATGGGTAGGTTTTATTGAAATTTCAGACCCTTTCGAGGCCCTTGGTTCATGCTTAGTTGCTTCAAGAATTCGAAGTGGTAGATTTAACATTTTAGCTCTAGATTCTAAAAGGGCCGGATCTACATAGGCGACCAATTCAAAGTCGAGTGGTTTCTGGATAAGCTGTATGAGCAAATCTGGGCCTATGCCAGAAGGCTCTCCTGGTGTTACGGCTATTCTAATCACAATTTAATATCTACAAAGGCCTCGTCCCTAATCTCTTTGAGCCAGATTTCTAGTTCTTCTTGAAACCTTTTCTGTTTTAAGGTATTTCTGGCCTGAGAGCGCTTAATCTCGTTACTAAAATCTTGTTTACGGCGTTCAGTGACTTGTAATATATGCCACCCATATGTGGTTTTAAAAACCTCACTTACGTCTCCTATATTGATAGCCTTCATTATTTCTTCAAATTTGGGTTGAAATTGTCCTGGCACTGACCAGCCTAAACTTCCACCAGACATTGCTGTACCGATGTCTTCAGAATTAATTTTGGCGCTATCAGAAAATTTTCCCTCATTTAATATCTCGAATCTAATTTTCTTTATTAGTTCCTGAGTTTCTATATCATCTCTGATTTCATTTGGGATTAGTAGTATATGTTGTACGTTATGTTGCTGAACAAGGTTTTGTGAAATTCCACCTCTTCGACCATAGAGTTTTAGAAGATGAAATCCAGCTTCGCTTCTAATAGGTTCAGTGACTTGACCGGGAGAAATATTTTCAATTGCTGCAATAAAAATTTTAGGCAGTTGAGTAGTTTTTTTCCAGCCCATATCACCACCCATTTTAGCTTCCCGACCTTTTGATGATGCTATAGCTAGTTCTTTGAAGTCCTTATCATTTTTTATCTGAAAATAAATATCTAAGATTGCTTCTTGAGCTTTAAAAATTTCTTCTTCAGATCCACTCGATGAAATAGGTAGCATGATATGACCAAGATTTACATCAGGAGTTGCCCATGAACGACCTGCTTCGGTATTAAGGAAGTTTTCTATGGATTGGTCGCTTATGGATACGCGTTTATTAAGATTACCTTCTTGGACCCGACTTATGAGGAGCTGTTCTCTAACTTTTTGTCGAAAGTTTGATGGAGATATACCACTTTTTTCTGCCTCATCTAAAAGCTCTTGTATAGTCTTACCTTGCCGTTGAGCAGTCGAGCTGATTGCGTTGTTCACCTCTGCATCGCTATACCTTATACCGGCTTGCTTCGCTTTTAATAATTGGATCCTTTCAATTATCAACCGGTCTAGGACTTGTGATAAAACCTCTTTTTCATCAGGAAGTTGAGTATTGCTTGCTTTCGATCGGCCAATGACTTCAATCGCTCTTTCTTCGAGCTCGCTCCTCATAACTACTTCATCATTTACTGAAGCTACGACTTCATCTAAAAGAACCTCTTCTGCAGTTGCTGGTAAAAACACAACACCTAGCAGAATCATTGAAGTTATATGCCGTAAAAATTTTCTTTTCTGTACCATAACGATATCTTTATAAATTAATTATTTGGTATTTCATAACCAGATACACCATCTTGAACTATGCGGTCCATTTTAGACCCAAAACCTGCTATCCCTTTTATCTGGAATGAGAGGAATATTCCATTATCTTCATCTAGTTGATCCATTGGTAGAGCCTCTAAGTCATCTCGATCAATAAATTTTCGACCGAGTAGGCTGACACGCACACAGCAGCTTTCATACTGTACTCCTATAAAAGTCTCTAGAATCCTTGTATTAGTAACATCATAGTTATGACGAGCGACAAGATCCCAATTTCTACTAACTGGGAATGCAGCGGAAAAATCACTTTGTTCGACATCATTATCGTACTCTTTGCCATTTCGTATTAAAGGGTCTTCATTATTAAAACGATAACTAAGATTTAAAACACGATTCTCTTTTCCACGATAGCCAAGACTTACGCTGCCCCGATCTAGTTCGCTATCATCTGAGTCATATTGAGCTTCAGCAAAAGCTCTCCAGTTATTTCCAAGTTTCATTTGAAGCTCTGCAGCATACGGCGAATCATCTCTTTTCATTGCTTTAGTTACAGATGATCCGAGCGATACACTTCGATCATCTAGATAATGTATTTGACCTAAACTCGCCCGAACTCTCTCAATACCTGTTTCATCATCAATTAGTGATGTTGTTAAACCGATAGAAACTTGCTTAGTGTCAGATATCCGATCGCCACCACTAAATTGATCATCTCTAAATATCATATCGTAATCAAAGGTTGTTTCTCCTGTGTCAAATATAGGTAAATCACTTTGATCTTCATCATTTGCGTAGACAATATAAAGTCTAGGTTCAAAGGTTTGCGTATACCCCTCAAGCCATGTAGTTGCTCTATCAAGATATATACCAGTATCTATAATTCCTATAGGTACTGTGACAGAAGGACTATCATCACCTCCTGCAGATATTGGGTCATCAAGATCATAAGTTCTATGCTTTACCTTAAATGTAGGACGGAAGTAGCCCCATTCCCATGACTTATCCCAGCTAGCTGCATAGTCCAATCTAAGTCTGCGACCTGTAGTTTTAGCACGTTCGTTATGATCGTAGTCACTAAATTGATTATTAATAATAAAGTCAAAATCACCGATAGTGAAATTGCCATTTGCTTGAATTCTGGGAAGAAGTTTGTATTGATCAAGCCCTTTTTTGATAAGTGTTTGATATCCTGAGCCTTGTACTAAAAAGTCCCAGTTCTCTGTATTTTTGGTTACGGTGCCTTTTTGCTCAAGATAGGACTTGCTGATAACCTCTAGTGTCGTTGTATCAAGGTCTTGGAAATAGTCCTCATCACTAGCTCTTGTGTAATTAAGAGTAGTTTCCCAACCTCTAATAGAACTATTGTGTCGAAGATCAGCCACCCATCTATCTTCTCCTTCTTGCTCTTTTTTTCCAGTTATAAGGTTAATTTTTTCATCATCATCATCTCCACCATCGTCATCGGCGAGGAATGAGCCACTAAAAATAGTTTGGGCTAAATTAGAAAGATGACGTATCTCTAATTCAGCCATTTCTCCTCGTTCCTCAACATAGCGAGGTGTAAAAGTTGCATCATAGTTCGGCGCCAAATTAAAGTATATTGGCTGCGAAAAATCCAAACCGTTATCTTCGGTACTTTCCCAGCTAGGAAATAAAAGACCACTTGTTCTTCTGTTATCGATTGAAAACCGCACCCAAGGCACATAAAGAACAGGGATATCTTTAACCTCTAGTCGAACATGCTTACCTGTAGCAAGACCGGTTCCAGGATTAACTTCAAGTTTTGAACTCACAAGACGCCATGCGTTACTACCAGGTTCGCAAGTCGTATAGCCTCCATTATTAATATAAAAAATACCCCCACCTGGTCGTTGAAGATTTTCTGCTGTTCCTCGCGCCCCAGATTCATGAAACAGATACGTCGCATTATTCATCTCGACATCTAACGAATCCATATTCATATAAGCTGTATCGCCACGAAGTAAAATTCCTGGTTCCCTAAGCTCTATGTCGCCCTCCATATCTACCGTTCTTTCTTCTTGGTTTACTGTTGCCGAATCACTACGTGATTGACGATACCCTTGGGTTATATTCACATTGCCTTTTAAGTGGGCAACATTATCTTGAATTAATTCTGTTGATTTAGACGCAACTCTTAATGATGCATCTTCAGGCTTTAGATTTGAGTCTGGATAGTCACGCTCAGGCTCTATATAAGCGCCACAGCAGCCTGAAGTTCTTCGCGCTAATTGTTTTTCAGTAAGATCTTCTTCTTCAATCCAGTCAAGATTTTTAGCCATCTTTACTCGTGGCACTAGTTCAGTCTCAGCTTTTTCTTCTTGAACGAGATCAAAGGTTTCAATTTTGTTAGGTCTTGGATACTCTCTACCTAGGACTGATTTCTGCCCACAAATCCACTCTTCATTTTCCCCTACAGCACACTCCCATTGAAGGTATGTGTTAGCTGTTTCTGCCTGCGATACACTAGTAGACAGTATAGTGAAAAATAATATTACTATGTATGGACACAATAAACGTAAGGCATCATAGGGCTTTCCACATATGTGACCGGCACTTCTTTGCATTATGTTTATCCGTTTCTTTATGAATATATCAATAGTAAGTTAATCGATGTTACATTTTACTCATTCTGAAGCATCATGCGAGGGTTTGGGGTAGAATCTGTAGTCTTTTTTTTATCTAATGAGAAATATGAGAGATTTAATTCGTTTACAAGAGTGGGTTAAAGGGCATTTACCTGATAATGTCCATGTGAATACGCCCATATTGCTTGATCAGCTTAATAGTGATGCAGGTTTTAGGCAATATTTTAGGATTAATTCTAAGCCTTCTTTAATAGCTGTATTTTCACCCCCTGCGACTGAAAATAATACTTCTTTTGTAAATATATCGCTGTGCTTTAAAAAAAACCATATACGGTCTCCATCAGTTTATGCAGTTGATTATAAACTAGGATTTTTATTGTTAGAAGATTTTGGCGATGATTTACTAGCACCTTTTCTAGCTAGTAGGAAAGCAGAAAAATTCTATACTTGCGCCGAACAAGAGTTAATTAAAATACAGAAAATTTCTCAAAGTGAGATTATTCTTCCAGAATATAATCAACAACTATTACTTGATGAAATAGGTTTATTCAAGGAGTGGTTTCTAAAGAAATTACTAAAAATTCAATTAAATAAAAGTGATGAAGACTTACTCGATAAGGCCTTCTCTATAATAATAAAAAGCGCACTTCAGCAAAGTCAGGTTGTTGTACATCGAGATTTTCACTCACGCAACTTAATGAAGCTATCAGATGGCTCCATTGGTGTAATTGACTTTCAAGATGCAGTGATAGGACCTCTAACCTATGATGTGGTCTCTTTATTTAGGGACTGTTATATACGTCTGCCCAAGGATTTTGTACTACAGAGGACACTTAGGTTTTATAAAAGAGCTGTAGATCTTGGTATTGCAACCGAAGCTTCTGATGAGAAAGTGATCGGTTGGCTTGATATGATGGGCCTTCAAAGACATCTCAAGGTGCTTGGCATCTTCTCTAGACTTCATTTGAGGGACAGAAAGCATAGCTATTTAAATGATTTACCCCTTGTCGTTCGTTATGTTATGGAAGAATTAGAGCCATACCCGAACTTAAAAGATTTTTCTCAATGGTTTGAGTGCAAGGTTCTCTCAGAGCTACCCAGAAAATTCTGGTATAAGTCTTGGGAAACAGCCGGAGAGGTTCGAGAAGAGCATAATTAAGAGTATTCAAAATGAAAGCAATGATTCTAGCAGCAGGTCGTGGGAAAAGATTAGATCCTCTTACTGAAACTACCCCTAAGCCGCTGATAAAAGTCGGAAATAAGCCTTTAATTCAATATCATATTGAAAACCTAGCATCAGCTGGGATTAAGGAAATAGTAATAAATACTTGCTGGCTGGGCGAGCAAATAGAATCATATTTTGGTGATGGATCTTCTTTTGGGTTGACCATTAATTGGTCAAAGGAGTCTGAATTGCTTGAGACAGGAGGGGGCATTAGTAACGCCTTACATTTACTGGGAAGTGAACCTTTTTTGCTTATTAATGCTGATATTTGGTCAAATTTTTCGTTGAGTAGCCTAGTAGAAAAAAAATTACCACCTGATATTGGTGCTAATCTAATTTTGATACCTAACCCAGCTCACAACAAAGCTGGAGACTTTACTTTAAAATCTGGAAATATAGTGGGCATACCCGCTTCTCAAAAAATTACATACACTTTTAGTGGTATATCTGTACTTAGGCCAGAAATTTTTACTAAATATACCACCCTTACGAAAAGCTTCCCCTTGCTTGATGTGTTAAGTAAACAGATTTCTCTTGAAGGTGTTATAGGTTCAATTTATAGAGGAATTTGGTGGGATTCTGGCACATTAGAGAGACTTGAGGCATTAGATTGTTTCTTAACTAAAAATTAAAATTAATGAGGCAAGATTTACATAAATTCTGTTGGCTTATTGAATTGATAGTCGTAAATTTTTCGCGTTAATTGATCTAACGCCACATAGCATGAGCGTTAGTGTAGTGAGTTCATCCCATGGAGATCCTAGTCTTACCCCTTTGATCGCTCGATCTATACCCCCTGATAATTTAAGTATTTGTTGCAGTTGTTTAATAGGAATGCGTTCAATAGCTTTTTTGATTAGCGGTTTTCGTTTTTCCCAGACACCTAGTTTTTGGAGAGCGGAGTCAATATTTTTTCTTGCAGAAATTATTTCACTACCTTTTATCAAAATTCTCAAATCGCGAGTAATAGCCCAAAGAATAATAGTTATATCGGTACCCTCACCGCGAAGACCTCGAAGGATACGACAGGCTTTTTGGGCATTTCCTTCCATGATAGTATCCAGTAGTATAAATACATTAAATTTTGCACTATCAGTAATAATATCTGACATAGTTTCACCAGTTACTTCTTCTGTTGGCGCCAGCAGCTTTAACTTTTCTATTTCTTGTGTCGCAGCAAGAAGGTTCCCTTCCACCTTATCGGTTAGAATACCCAAAGCTTCTCGACTTACTTTTATGCCAGAGTCAATAAGCCTCCTATTAAGCCATTGCGGTAAATGAGACGAAGAAATAGGCCATATTTGCAAAGCAGCACCTTTCGATGATATTGCGTTAAACCATTTACTTTTAGTTGATGAGTGTTCTAATTTTGGTGTAATAATCAGCGTTAAGGTTTCTGCAGCTATTTTTTCTAGATATTCTTGAAGTACCTTTGATCCTTTATCGCCAGGCTTTCCGGATATTATCCGGATTTCTATGAATTTTTTTTCCGAAAAAAGTGACATGCTATTAGCTTCAGCTAGTATAGTGTTCCAATCGAATTTGCTATCTACATGAAATATTTTTCTTTCGGTGTAACCACTTAAGGTGGCTTTTTTTCTAATAGCGTCTGCGGATTCTTGAACCAAGAGTAACTCATCTCCACTGATAATATACGTAGATGACAAGCCTTGTGAGCTTAGATGCGTACTAAGTTGTTCAGCTTTCAGGTTCATTTTTATTTATCATCTTGAGGGTAGCATTGAGACGGAGAATTATAGTTTTAGCTAAACCTCTTGCCATCTCTCGCTTAAGAATTTTATTTTCCTCATCATTCGTTGAAACGTTATCTTCGTTATAAGTAAAAAACTTCTCTCTACTGAGAGTTGTTTTTGGTAGTAATATTTTTCCATTACCTGTTGAGATTGTAATATCAACTAGCTCTGTTATCTCTAATTCTGACACTCTTGCTGAAGAGCTTACGGTTGCAGTGCGACTTTTGGATCTCTGATTAATAAGCGTTATAACGATTTCAGCTGCTTTAGAGTTTTCCGCGATGCTTACATTACTGTATTTCAGAGATTTTATGATAGAGCGATACAGCAAACTTTTTTGGTCTCCATTCACATAAAGCTGTCCTATATTACCTAATACTTGAGTAGTTCCACTATTTCTGAGGTGCCAGCCACAGCCGTTTAATAACAAAGATATAAGGAAGCTTGTGATGATAAGAGTGATTAATTTTTTCATTATGATTCCTTCCAACTTTGTATACGCGGTTTATTTTGTAATTTTACTATAGTTAATTAGCAACAATATTAACTAATTTATTAGGCACTATTATTATTTTCTGGATAGTTAGCCCGTCAGTGAAGCGCTTAACATTTTCGTGTCCTTGAGACATCTCTTTTATTGTCTCATCAGTTGTGTCGGGTGAAACATCAATTTGAGCTCGCAGTTTACCGTTTACCTGCACAACAATTTGTAAAATATTTTTTGTTAAAGTTATTTCGTCTACAATTGGCCATTTTTGATCGATCAGCATATCTGTGTTGCCAAGTATACTCCAGAGTCGATGACATATATGAGGTGCGATTGGCGATAAAAGCAATATAATAGTTTCTAATGCCTCTCTTTCAACAGCACGACCAGCGGCACATTTTTTATTAGAAAATTTACCTGTATCGTTTAATAACTCCATTATTGCTGCGATGGCAGTATTAAATGTTTGTCGATTACCGAAGTCATTGCTGACTTTGGCGATAGTGGTGTGTGTTTTACGCCTAAGATCTTGTTGCTCTGTATTTAAATCAGCAGGAATGAGTGATTTTTCATTTTTTTCTGAAAGATGCAAGTTAACAGCTTTCCAAAGCTTGCGAAGAAAACGATATGCACCTTCAACTGCACTATCATTCCATTCTAGCGATTGTTCAGGGGGTGCAGCAAACATTGTAAACAGTCTTACCGTATCTGCACCATACTGATCTATTAGTTTTTGAGGGTCTACTGTATTACCTTTTGATTTGGACATTTTCGCACCATCTTTCAATACCATGCCTTGGCAAAGAAGCTTAACAAATGGTTCATTTGAAGATATCAGCCCTTCATCTCGCATTAGTTTATGAAAAAAACGTGCGTAAAGCAGGTGCAATATAGCGTGTTCTATTCCCCCTATGTATTGATCAACTGGCAACCAATAGTTTGCAGCAGCACTATCGATCATTCCCTCTGTATAATTGGGACATGTGTATCTGGCGTAGTACCAACTGGACTGCATAAAAGTATCGAAGGTGTCAGTTTCATGCTCTACCTGCTGACCCTTAAATGAGGCCTTTTTCCAATCTAGATCTGATTTAATTGGGGATGTTATACCATTCATGGTTACGTCTTCTGGAAGCAGCACTGGAAGCCGATCAATGGGTACAGGAATTTCCCCACCATCAGGTAAGTTAAATATAGGAATCGGAGATCCCCAGTATCTTTGACGAGAAACTCCCCAATCGCGAAGCCTGTATTGAATTTTTGTTTCTCCAAGCCCAAGTGCTTTTAATTTCTTTACCACAGCATCAAAAGCCTGTTCGGGGCTTAAATTATTAAATTCTCCGGAATTTATAGAAAAAACTTCGTTTGATGACTTTGATTCATACCAATTTTCCCATTGATTTTTATTAAAAGAACTAGAGGGATCTTTGTCAGCTGAATGCAGATCCTTTTTTTGCAGTTTTTCTATGAGTGAACCGGTACATTCAAAAACCTGTTTAATAGGTAGTTGGTATCTATTGGCAAATCCAAAATCACGTTCATCATGAGCAGGAACTGCCATTATTGCTCCGGTTCCATATCCTGAAATCACATAGTTTGCTACCCATATAGGTAGTGATTCTCCAGTAAGAGGATGGATAGCGTTTACCCCCAAAGACATCCCTTTTTTTATCATTGTTGCCAGACCTGCTTCAGAAACTGGCTGATCTTTACATTCTTGAATAAAGCTTAATAACTCTGGATTATTTTTTGAGAGAGCTTCAGTAACAGGATGTTCAGGTGCAATACAGACATAGGTTGCCCCCATCAGTGTATCTGGCCGAGTTGTATAAACAGATAAATGATCAAAATCACCAATAACATGTTTTAATTTAAAGGTTATTTGAGCTCCACGACTTTTTCCGATCCAATTTTTTTGCATTGTTCGAACCTGTTGTGGCCAACCCTTAAGGTCATCCAGGCCATCTAGCAGCTCATCTGCATACGCAGTTATTTTGATAAACCATTGAGGTATATCTTTTCTTTCCACTACAGAATCACAACGCCAACAGCAACCATTAATCACCTGCTCGTTAGCTAGAACAGTTTCATCATTTGGACACCAATTCACAGTAGCAGTTTTTTTGTAAACCAATCCTTTTTCATAAAGTTTTGTAAAAAACCATTGTTCCCACTTGTAGTAGCTTGGATCACATGTAGTTATTTCTCGAGACCAGTCATAGGCAAAACCAAGTTTTTTGAGCTGGGTTTTCATGTATGTGATATTTTGATAAGTCCATTGTGCGGGTGCCGTATTATTCTTAATAGCGGCGTTTTCTGCAGGCAAACCAAAAGAATCCCATCCCATAGGTTGCAAAACATTTTTACCCATCATTCTTTGGTAGCGAGAAATAACATCAGCAATCGTATAATTCCTAACATGTCCCATATGCAGCTTTCCACTTGGATAAGGGAACATGGCAAGGCAATAATACTTTTCTTTGCCAGAGTTTTCTTTCACTTCGAAAGCTTTGGTCTCAGACCAGATTTTTTGAGCATCACTTTCAATTTCTTTAGGATGATATTCTTCTTGCATTGATTTTTTTGCCAAGTTGAATCTTACAGTTAATTATCTTTTGCATGCGATTTTTTGATTATAGGCTAAAGGCCTCTATAGACCCAGATAGATTTGTCTATGGGCAGTAATAATTTATATTTTTAGGGTTAAATAAAAAAAGCTTTAGGCTGATGATTTTTTTATAAGACATTCTTTGAGTAACCCTATTGATACTAATAAAAAAGATAGAAAAATTATTGGGTAAGAGCCCAATTTTCCAAATGGAGTAGTGCCATTTCTTGGCTCTAGTTCACCTTCGAGGGTATCTCTATAAAATGATGGGATGGTTGCAGTTACTTTACCATTAGCATCAATTAACGCACTAACTCCATTATTTGTTGCTCGAATAAGAGGCTTTCCATTTTCTATTGCCCGCATTCGCGCGATTTGAAAATGTTGCTTAGGACCTATGCTTTCACCAAACCATGCGTCATTACTTATTGTAAGAAGTAAGCTGGAGTTTTTTGCAGACCTTCTGACTAATTCTGAATAGGCAATCTCATAGCAAATCGACGTCCCGATACGTATGTTATTTTTGATAATAATATTCTTTTGGTTTTTCGGACCAGAACTGAATGCCGACATAGGCAAATCAAAGAACCTAATAGCTCCTCGTAACCATCTTTCGAGAGGGACATATTCCCCAAAAGGAACTAATCGCTGCTTATGATAAATACCTGATCCATAACCTAATACCAGAGCTGAATTATAGTACTGCTGTCTATTTTTTTTATTTGAGCTAGAATCAGATTTAAATTTAGTAGGAAGGCCGACAATCAAAGCAGTATTAGTCTCTTTTGCTTCTTTTTTTATAGAGCCTAAGTAATCTGCTACCTCATTTTGAAATCTAGGTATCGCTGCTTCTGGCCAAACCACTAAATCATTTTTTAATAAATTTTTTGTATCTTTTCGATATTGAGCAAGGATAGTGCTTAATTGGTTAGGATCCCATGATCTCCATAATGAGATAGCTGGTTGTATTAACCCTATAGAAATCGACTTATTGGTTGGTTGTGTCCATTCAATTTTTTGAAGATAAAGGCCTCCTAGCCAAAAAAAAATAACTAAATTTAACGAACTTACAATAGGTATGAAGATTTTTTGATTGTAAAATTTTGTAGTTATAATCTGAGATCTAAGTTGTAACAGTAGCCCCAATATTGCTGAACAAAAAGCCACTATCCAGCTAAGGCCTAATACACCACCAACCGGCCCCCAGCCAGATAACCATGTGTCAGTATGGGCGTAACCAAGATAAAGCCAAGGAAATCCAGAAAATATCCATCCGCGAAACCACTCGCCAAGTACCCAAAGGCTAGGAAATACTATTAGGCTAGTAAAAGTCCAAAAATAAGGTGTATTGACGACCACATTTTTTTTATTTGTATGAGCTAACTTTGTACATAAAGCAAAGGGAAGGGAGAATAAAAAAGATAGAAATAAAATAAATAAAATTATAAGCAGCAAAGATAATTCAACACTAGCTTGCCCATATCGATGAATGCTAACAAAAATCCAAGATGCTCCTACTGAATATAATCCAACCCCATAACTGAAGCTTCGAAAGAAAATTAATTTAAATGAAGGATTTGTATTTAAGTCCCCTGAAATTAAAAAAGAGAAGACACCTACAGATATTATTCCTGCTGGCCAGAAATGAAAAGGAGCCATAGAAAGAGGTAGTATTGAACCAAATAAAACCAACAGGAGGATATTTTTTACATCATATTTTCTTAAAAAATAGCTCACAAGTATTTAGTTTCCTCACAGATCAATTTTTTCTTACAGGCTTGATTGATCATTAGATTTTTTAGACTCAGCTTGCTGAGGTGTAGTTTTCATTTCTAGCGATATTACTTGACGATTATTTCCTTCGGAGATCTTAAATACAAAGGTATCTATAGTAGTAGATTCTCCTACTTTCGGCATTCGACCGAAAGCATGAACAGTTATTCCGCCAACAGTGTCAAATGCTTCATCACTAATGCTTGCAGAAAAATATTCATTGAAGTCCTCGATAGGAGTTAAAGCATGAACAAAATAACTTCCATCACTTCTAGCTATAATCATTTCTTTTTCAGCATCGTCTGTTTCATCTTCGATTTCACCGACAATTTCTTCTAGTATATCCTCGATAGTAATAAGCCCTGCGATACCTCCATATTCATCCACTACAATCGCCATATGATAACGCTGCTCTCGAAATTCTTTTAAAAGAATATTGACACGCTTACTCTCCGGAACAATTGCTGCCGGACGAATTACAGCTTCCATATTAAAGTTTTCTTTACCTTCCAGTAAGAGTGGTAATAATTCTTTTGCTAGGAGAATGCCTACTATATCGTCGGCTGTTTCATCAAGAACAGGATAGCGTGAGTGCCTATTTTCTGTAAAAAGCTTAAGTATGTCACTTAAATTATGGTGCTTATGTATTATGACCATTTGTGATCTTGGTATCATAATCTCCCTTACCTGTTTGTCGCAAACATTTAGGGCTCCCTGAATCATCTCTAACGCATCGTTATCAATAACGTCGTTTTTATGAGCCAATGCCAATAGATTCGTAAAGTCTTCTTTAGACTTTGGCGTTGATGAGAATAAGCCGGCTAATTTAACAAGCCAGTTTTTTCTTTGTGAATTAATCGATTCGTCATCTGACATAAGCTATTGATATCTCCTAATATTTATTCGTATGGCGATGGAAAATAAAATTCACTAAGAATCTGCGTTTCCATTTTTTCCATTTTCTCAGCATCTGCATCATCTTCATGATCAAAGCCGATAAGATGAAGGCTCCCATGAATAATAATATGTGCCCAGTGAGCGTCTAAGCCTTTGTTTTGCTCATCGGCTTCTCGTGCGACGACTTGGGCGCAAATTGCAAGGTCGCCAAGTAGTGGGAAATTAAGAGATTCTGGTAGATCTGCTGGAAATGATAATACATTAGTTGCAACATTTTTTTTTCTGAACCGATAGTTAAGTGCAGCGCTTTCGTCCTCGTTGATCACTCGAATAGCGACCTCTAGCGGCTTCTTTTGACTAGACAAGGAGGCTGAAACCCATCGACGAAAGAAAATCTCATCTGGGATATTTTTACAGCTAGAGACATTTTCTATATCTACGTTAACTTTCATGATATCAGTTGGTCAACCAAGTTATAGTAGCCTGATTTTCTATAAACTCTCTTTCTTATGTGCTTCATATGCATCAACAATTTTAGTTACCAAAGGATGTCGAATTGTATCCTTAGATATAAATCTAGAGAAGCTTATACCTTCGATATCTTTTAGTACATCACAAACATGGAGAAGCCCTGATTGATTTCCTTTTGGTAAATCAATTTGAGAGGTGTCCCCAGTTATAACTGCTGTGGCATTGAAGCCTATTCGAGTCAAAAACATTTTCATTTGTTCGCGGGTGGTGTTTTGACTTTCGTCTAAAATAATATACGAATTTTTCAGAGTTCGCCCTCGCATGAATGCAAGCGGTGCAATTTCAATAATATTTCGCTCTATCATTTTTTCCACTGTCTCCACTCCAAGCATTTCATATAGTGCGTCATATAGAGGGCGTAAATAAGGATCCACTTTTTGGCTTATATCTCCAGGCAGAAAACCTAGTTTTTCGCCTGCTTCCACCGCAGGTCTTACTAGTATTATTCTCTCTACTTCATCTTTAAGTAATGCCTCAACTGCACATGCTACAGCAAGGTAAGTTTTTCCAGTTCCTGCAGGCCCCATACCAAAATTTATAGCATGTGTTTTTATTGCCTCGACATACTTCTGCTGATTACTTCCACGAGGCCTTATTTCTCCAGTTTTTGTACGTATTACTAGAAAATTTAATTTTGTCTCAATACTTCTGCATAAAGTATTATCAGCTATCATTGGTCTGTCAATAGAAGAATCATCGTTCATATGTCCAATAGTTAGGTGAATTTGGTCTGCAGTTAATGCATGGTCACTAAATGCAGAATCTTGATAAAGTACTGTTAGGATTTTTGCTGCCTTGAGGATTCTTTTACTATCCCCATGAATTTCGAAGAAATTTCCACGATTGTTGATTCTAATATTTAATCTCTCCTCGATTTGCTTCAAATGCTCGTCAAACTTACCACAAAGAGAAACCAGTCTCTTTGTATCGTTTGGCTCAAGAACTAGAGAATGAAATACTAAATCAGCTTTAACATCTTCCAATAGGCTTGCCTCTTAATTTCTCTAATGTCAGCATTTTGATTTTTTGTATGGCCACAAATTTTTAAGTGAGATTCTTCTTATTCTGATATCAAAGATCGTCCGAAACTATTTTTCCAATCAGCGAGTTGCGCAGCGCCTTAGTTATCAGTACTGGCATGAACTCTCCAATTAGGCTGTGATCTTTAGATGTAAAATTAACTACACGATTGTTTTCTGTTCGGCCCTGTAGCTGGCCAGGATCTTTTTTTGAGATGCCAGAGATTAAAATAGTCTCAGTCTCGCCAATCATGCCTTCACTTATAGACATAGCATTTTGATTAATTCGATCTTGTAGGATTTTCAGTCGTAATTTTTTAGTCTCTTCTGCAGTGTTATCATCCAGATCTGCAGCAGGAGTACCCGGTCGTCTACTGTATGTAAAACTAAAACTTTGATCAAAACCTATCTCATGGATAAGATCCATAGTTTTTTCAAAATCGAAATCACTCTCTCCTGGAAAACCTACAATAAAATCAGATGAAATACTAATATTAGGACGTATTTTTCGAAGTTTTCTGATTTTTGACTTGTACTCGATTGCAGTATGACCTCGCTTCATAGCAGAAAGTATTCGGTCTGAACCACTCTGAACTGGAAGATGTAGATGACTAACTAGTTCAGGAACTTCAGCATAAACTGCTATTAAATTATCAGAAAATTCTACTGGGTGAGAGGTTGTATAACGGATACGATCAATTCCTTCAATACTTGCAACATAGGTAATGAGTTCAGCAAGGTCGCATATATTACCATTAGGCATCTGACCTCTAAAGGCGTTTACATTTTGTCCTAGTAAATTAACTTCCCTAACTTTTTGGCCAGCCAAGTGAGTGATTTCTGCAAGAACATCAGCTACAGGTCTACTTATTTCTTCTCCTCTAGTGTAAGGCACTACACAGAATGTACAGTATTTCGAGCAACCTTCCATTATTGAAACGAAGGCAGATACACCATCAGCATCTGGTTGAGGTAGGTGATCAAATTTCTCAATTTCTGGGAAACTTACATCAACAATAGTTGGGTTAGCATAGCTTTTTCTTTTACCCATCATTTCTGGCAAACGATGCAGCGTTTGAGGACCAAAAATTAAATCAACAAAAGGTGCTCGTTTAGCAATGGCCTCACCTTCCTGGCTTGCAACACAGCCCCCAACACCAATTATTAGGTTAGGGTTTTTTTCTTTTAACTTTCTCCAACGACCAAGTTGATGGTATACCTTATCTTCTGCCTTTTCTCGAATAGAGCATGTGTTAAGTAGCAGGACATCAGCTTCGTTAGGATTTTCAGTTGTTACCATTTGGTGGCTATCTCCCAGAAGGTCGCGCATTCTGGATGAATCATATTCATTCATTTGACACCCGTGGGTGACAATATGGAGCTTTTTATTATTATTGTTATTTGACATATTAAGGCTAAATTTTTGAATTATTTGATTGGACCTTAGACATTATAGTCTCACTGATGCCGAAAGCCCATCTTCCATGAGACCAAGCTTATAAATAGATATTATTTTATGGTAGAATGATGCATGTTTTTCATTCAATATTAATTTAATTTCAGGACACAAGTATGTCTTCAGATGCGATTTATAAAATAATTTTTTTAAATCAGGGCGAGGTATACGAAATGTATGCAAAACAAGTCTATCAAAGTGATCTTTGGGGGTTTCTGGAAGTTGAAGAATTTATTTTTGGTGAACGCAGTCAAATGATTGTTGATCCAGCTGAGGAAAAACTCAAAAGTGAATTTTTCTCAATAAAAAGAAGCTTCATCCCAGTTCATTCAGTTGTTCGTATTGATGAAGTTGAGAAAGAGGGCGTCTGTAAAATTACTGATGTTAAAATGGGGGGAAATATTGCAAAATTTCCTTATCCTGGAGTTGCACCAAAGCCAAAATCTTAGCACTCCCGCTACGCCTTTTTATTTATTTTTTGTTTCACCGAGGCTAACTTGACCGAGTTACAAAAAACTTCCATCGCTCTGTCTATTTCGCTCAGCGACGGAAACGAAGGCGCTATTCTGATATTTTTGTTTTCTGGATCTATACCGTAAGGAAATGTAGAGCCAGCAGGAGTTAATTTTACGCCTGCTTCTGCAGAAAGCTTTACTACTTGATCAGCAAGGCCGTTACGAGTATCTAATGAAATAAAATAACCCCCTTTTGGTGATGTCCATGTTGCTAGGTCAGAATCACCAAAATTTGTTTTTAAGTGTTTTAAAACGCAGGAAAATTTTGGTTTTAACAGCTCGGCATGTTTTTTCATATGTTTTTTAAGATTATGGTGATCTTTTAAGATATTTAGATGTCTTAATTGATTAACTTTATCTGGGCCAATACAAAAAATAGCTAAATGCTGTTGAATAGCCTTAATATTTTCTGAAGATGCTGCTAGAAAAGAAATCCCTGATCCCGAAAAAGTTATTTTCGATGTAGAAGTAAATTGCAAGACGCTATTTTCGGTATGCTGATTCTTGCAACAATTCATTATGTTTAGTAATTCTGGTGAATTTTGATGAAAATCATGGACTGCATATGCGTTATCATAAAATATTCTGAATCCAGGCGAGCTTATATTGCCAAGCTTCGCTAATCTTTCAATAGTATTTTGGCTATAAACACAACCTGTAGGATTTGAATACTTAGGAACACACCACATACCCTTTATACTTTGATCATCTTTTATTAAACGCTCTACTTGATCCATATCAGGACCATTTTCATTCATAGGTACAGCTAGCATTTCTATACCAAACTCTTCACAAATAGAAAAATGTCGATCGTACCCTGGAACTGGACAAAGAAATTTCACATCGCTTTGATTTTTCCACGCGGAGTCTTTACCACTTAAACCGAATTGCCATGCAAATAGTAATGTGAGATACATTAGGCTTAAGCTACTATTTCCCCCGACGATGACTTCATCTTTTTTTACACCTAGTAGTTCTGCACCGAAAGAACGCATTCCTGGAAGACCTGCAATATTTCCATAGTTTCGTGAGTCTATGCCTTCGCTTGAAGTATAGTTACCTTTTATAGATCCATCTAAAATATTAGACAAACTTAGTTGCTCTGAAGAAGGTTTTCCTCGAGTCAGATCTAGGCTTAATGCATTCAATTTAAAGTTCTCATGCTTCGTGTTGAGAGCATCATGCCATTTATCAAGCTCTTTATGATTCATTTGATTGATGAGCACACTAATACTCCTGCTTGCCGTTTGATTTTTTGATGAACCAATTTACTGTTTCCTCAAGGCCCTCTTTAACATTATGGCTAGGACTAAAGTGAAGAAGATTTTTAGCCTTACCAATATCTGCTAAAGAATGAAGAACATCCCCATTGCGGAAATCCTGATAGTCTGGTTTTTTTTCTACAACGTCAGAATTATTTTTAGTAATAATTCTGACGAGATGATCAAATAATTCATTAAGTGTCGTACTATTACCATATGCTATATTATAAACTTCATTGACAGCATCTGAATTTTTAGAAGTTGCAGCAAGTATATTTGCTTGAACTACATTGTCGATATAACAAAAATCTCTTGATGTAGAACCATCCCCGTTTATACAGCAGACTTCTCCTGAAAGTATAGTATTTATCCATTTGGGTATGACAGCAGCATATGCACCGCCAGGTGATTGTCTAGGGCCAAAAACGTTGAAATATCTTAAGCCGATAGTTTCTATTCCGTAGGTTTTCCCAAACACATCAGCATAAAGCTCGTTCACATATTTTGTAATAGCATAAGGTGAAAGAGGTTTTCCTATACGCTCTTCAACTTTAGGAAGACCAGGGTGATCGCCATAAGTAGATGATGACGCAGCATAAACGAAACGTTTTATGTTGCTATCTTTCGATGCAACAAGCATGTTTAAGAAACCATTTATATTTGAATCATTAGTACAAATAGGATCTTCAATAGATCTTGGGATGCTGCCTAATGCAGCTTGATGCAGAACGTAATCTACATTTTTGCACCCCTTTAGGCAATCGTCTAAATTTCTAATATCAGCCTCATAAAAAGTAAAATTTGACCAATATTCCTTTGCAGTGGCTTGAACTGCTGATAAATTTTCTCCATTGCTATTAGAGAAATTATCAATCCCTATAACAGTTTGATTAAGCTTCAGTAAGTCTTCTAGTAAATTAGAGCCAATGAATCCAGCAACACCAGTGATTAACCACACCTTAGGATTTTTTTTGAGATTTTCTTTTGTTTGATTGTATGAGGACAAAATTCTTTTCCTGTATTGAAGACTTGTCAGCAGATACCAGTGGATGGCATGACTGCACAATTAATGACTTAAAAGAACTTGTATGATACGCCATAAAAAGAGTCCATAAAACAAAAACTAGAACCTATCTTTCAACAAATTGATACCTATCAAAATAGTCTTTAAAAAAATCATTAGAACAAAAGAAAAAATATGCTAATTTTTAGCGCTGTAAAAACTATTTCATTTCCGACGGTTAGATATTAGTGGTTCCGATGTTGAAATCACTAGTAACCTTTTTGAGAATATGACTAACAAAGGTATTAGCATTAGGGAGCAGTCAAGCGCATTAATTTCTGAAAATAAAGTATTATTGGTAGCTACGGGTGGACTTGAACCACCGACCCCAGCATTATGAATGCTGTGCTCTAACCAGCTGAGCTACGTAGCCATGTAATCATGGTACTATTGACGCTTTGACTTAGGCTAAATGGGCGGGAATTTTGTCGATTTCACCTAGTCTTGTCAAGATATTTTCTAATTCTTGGCTATCTAGAAAAAGTATTTAAAAATTTTTTAAGTTCAATAAAAGCAAACATTATACCCTTATACATTGAATCTGAAGTGCACAATATCTCCATCTTTCACAATATAGTCTTTCCCTTCAAGGCGCCATTTTCCAGCTTCTTTAGCTCCTTGCTCGCCTTTCCCAGCAATAAAGTCATCATATGAAACTATTTCTGCGCGTATAAATCCTTTCTCAAAATCAGTATGTATTTTTCCAGCAGATTGAGGTGCTGTAGCTCCTATTGGGATGGTCCATGCTCTTACTTCCTTTGGTCCTGCCGTGAAAAAAGTATGTAATTTTAACAGACGATATCCGGCCAAAATTACTCGATTGAGACCAGGTTCCGTCATCCCTATTTCTTGCAGAAATTCTAATTTTTCATCTTCCTCAGCTAACTCAGATATTTCAGACTCAAGCTTGTTACATATTGTTACTATAGAGGCACCCTCTGAGACAGCAATATTTTTTACAGCATCAAGATAAGGGTTATCTTCAAAACCATTTTCATCTACATTAGCAATATACATTGTTGGCTTTAGCGTAAGAAGACACAGAGGTTTGATTGCTTCTATTTCAATTGCATTCAGACTGAGTGAACGAAGTGGTTTAGCTTGATTAAGGTGAGGTTGTATTTTCTCTAATATTATTTTTAGTGCCGCTGCTTCTTTATCTTGACCGCCTTTAACGGCTCGTGCCGTTCTTTGTAATGATTTTTCAACAGTATCTAAATCAGCAAGTGCTAACTCTGTATTAATAACTTCTATATCAGCACCAGGGTCAATTTTTCCCTCAACATGAACTATGTTTTCATCATCGAAGCATCTAACTACATGAGCGATAGCGTCTGTTTCTCGTATATTAGCAAGAAATTTGTTACCTAAACCCTCACCTTTTGACGCTCCTGCAACAAGCCCTGCGATATCAACAAATTCCATGGTAGCAGGGAGAACTTTTTCTGGACAAACGATAGACGCTAAATTTTCTTGCCGAATATCAGGAATAGGGACAATACCAGTATTTGGCTCAATGGTGCAGAATGGAAAATTTTCTGCATCTATACCAGCTTTTGTTAGTGCATTAAAAAGTGTAGATTTTCCAACATTTGGTAAGCCTACGATGCCACAGTTAAAACCCATTAAGTATTCCCTCAAATATAAGTGATTTTTCTTTTAATCAGGAAATTAATTATTTTGTATGAAGGTCCTTCATTGCCTGATCCCAGCTTCCTGATATAGCTATTGGAATTACACCAATAGAGTTGATGATACTTTTATCAATTAGTTTTTGTTCTTTTTGAGGAGCTTTTTTTAAGACAAAGTCGACAACCTCATTAGCTTGACCTGGATGCCCTACACCTATTCTAAGGCGGGCAAAGTTATTATTATTGCCCAGAGATTTGATCGTATCTTTTAGACCGTTGTGCCCTCCATGGCCACCACCTATCTTAAACTTTAATATTCCCGGATCGAGGTCAATATCATCATGGACAACTAGGATGTTATCTGGATTTATTTGATAAAATCCAGCCATAGCAGCTATAGATTTACCGCTTAGATTCATAAAAGTATTAGGTATCAAAAGTCGTAAATATTGGTTTTCTATTTTAATATGAGCAGTAGATCCATAAAATTTGCCTTCAAATTTTAGGTCCGCCGGATAATATTCCAAAAGAGCATGAATAAAATTAGCCCCTGCATTATGACGGGTTTGTTCGTATTGTAGCCCTGGGTTTCCCAGGCCTACAATGAGTTGAACATGTTTGTCCAATACCGAAGCCCCTTAGTTTGAATCAGAATGAAAACAAAGCTTAATCGTTTTTATCATCACCTTCGGTCTCTTCTTTGTTTTCATCTTCAGTTTGACCTTCGCCATCTTCGCCATCTTGATCAGCTATTATCTCTTCAATTTCTTCTTCTTTAGGTTTGTTGACAGTAAAGATCGGCGAGTCTCGCTCATCCCCGAGATTTAGAGCGACACTTTCTACTCCTTTAGGGAGCTTGATATCAGATATGTGTAGAATTTGACCAATTTCTACTTCTTGGACATCTACTGCAATGAATTCAGGAAGATCTGCAGGAAGACAAAGAATCTCAACCTCTGTCATGCTACGAGTGATGTTACCACCACCCACTTTTACCCCTGCACAGATATCCTCATTCATAAAGTGAATAGGAACTTTTGTAGTAAATTTCTGTGTTTTACTTATACGTAAAAAATCAGCATGTATTATTACTGGTTTAGCTGGATGCCGCTGAAGGTCTTTGAGTATAACCTCTTCACTTTTTCCTTCCATATTCAAGGTAATAATATGCGAGTAAAAAGCTTCATTTTGCAGTGCGCGATCTAATTCTTTATGAGGCAAAGATATTTTTTGCGGCGGGTTTTTACCCCCATATACTATTGCTGGGACTTCATCGGCTAAACGACGTAGGCGGCGGCTCGCACCTTTCCCCGTATCGTTTCGCACTGTTACATCTAACTGAAAATCATTGGACATTGTTTTGTCTCCTAGTATCACACCAATACAATCCGCGACCAGAACCGATGAGGTGTATTTTCTTAGCCCGTAATTAGGCAGTTTTAAAGCCAATAGTTTGATTAAAAGTTTATTTTTTTAATCAAACATAGCACTTATGGATTCTTCATTACTAACACGACGCATTGCTTCTGCAAGCATTTTACCTATAGTTAAAATTCTTATGCGCTTACTTTTTAATGCATCGTCACTAGTCGGAATACTGTTTGTGACAACCATTGTGTCTAATTCTGAGTTTTCAATATTTTTGATAGCCTCTCCAGACAAAACCGGATGCGTACAATACGCCACGACTTTTTTTGCTCCACGCTCTTTAAGGGCATCAGCTGCCTTACAAAGAGTTCCAGCCGTATCGACTATATCGTCGATTAATATACAGGTCCGGCCTTTCACTTCACCTATAATATTCATAACTTCGATTTGATTTGCTTCTGGCCGACGCTTATCAATTATAGCTAGATCAGTATTTAATATTTTTGCCATTGCTCTTGCTCGAACAACACCCCCAATATCTGGCGAAACAACTGTTGGTTTTTGGTAGTTCTGTCTTTGTACATCATCTGTCATTAGAGGTAAACCATAAACATTTTCTACTGCGCAGTCGAAAAATCCTTGTATTTGCTCTGCGTGCAAGTCGACCGTCATAACGCGATCAACCCCAGCATTAGCTATCATATCTGCAACAACTTTTGCACTTATTGGTACTCGTATAGAGCGTACACGTCGATCTTGACGTGCATATCCAAAGTATGGAATTACAGCAGTAATTCGTGCAGCAGATGACCGACGAAGCGCGTCCACCATCAATATAAGCTCCATCAAATTTTTATGGGTAGGCGGACACGTTGGCTGTACAATGAAAACATCTTGACCACGAACGTTTTCACAAATTTCTATATTGATCTCACCATCAGAAAATTGAGAAACAAGAGATTTACTCAGGCTAATACCTAAAAACTGGCTTATTTCTTTTGCTAACTCTGGATTTGCATTCCCAGAAAAAACCATTAAATTTGCCACAAAAATCTTCCTAATCGTTATATCTTATTATAATAACATACTGCAACTTTATGCAGATATGGCTGGGGTGGGTGGATTCGAACCACCGAGTGGCGGCATCAAAAGCCGCTGCCTTAACCGCTTGGCCACACCCCAATAGCTTTTACTTAGGAGGTAATATTTCTAAAATTGGAGACTTGTTCACTCCCTTAGCAATAAAACCTTGCCATGGCACTGGAATTTTTTTTTGTACAAATTGCGCTTCAGCTTCTGTAGGAAAAGAGGAGAAAATACATCCACCAGTTCCGGTTAATTTAGCAAAAGAAAATTTTCCTAGCCATTGACGAGCTCTCTTTATTTCAGGGTAGAGAGCCTCGACTACCGGTTGGCAGTCGTTTTTCCAACCCTTTTCATCAAAGGCGCGTATTTTGATCGGATGAGTGTTTCTTGTCAAACCCTGATGAGCAAATATTTCTGCTGTACTGACATGTATATTTGTTATTAAAACTAAAAACCATTGATTTGGTCTTTCAATAATTGTCAGTTTTTCACCAATACCCTCAGCCCAAGAGGTATGGCCAAGAACAAAGACTGGAACATCAGCCCCAATTTTAGATCCTATACTTAAGAGTTCTTTGCTAGATAAATTAAGTCTCCAGGCTGCATTTAATCCAAGTAGTGTTGTAGCAGCATTACTGCTTCCTCCACCTAAACCGCCACCTATTGGTAGGCGCTTATTCAGGGATATATTTGCGCCCAAATTGCATGCGGTATAATCCTGTATTGCTTTAGCAGCAAGAAATACAAGGTTCTCTCTTTCATAAATATTATTTTTGGTGTCTGTTAATTCAATTTTACCAGTATTATTAGTCTCAATCTCAAGGTGATCACCATAATCAAGTAGCTGAAATAATGTTTGCAAGTCATGATAACCATCATTTCGACGACCAGTTATATGAAGAAAAAGGTTTAATTTTGCTGGAGATGGGAGCGATAATTTCATTATAAACCTTAGTTAATTAACCATTTTTTTATTCTTAAGGTGAACTTATAAGCGTCTTTTTCACCCTTAATTTTATTTGGCAGCCTAAATTCTTTTATATTTTGATAATCCAAAAACTCCAATGTCCAGCCTGACTGCTTTAATGTATCCAAGGTCCCATCATCATTATAATTATATATAATTTCATCAGTAGTTAGGGAGGGTAGTCCTTTGATCCAAAATCTAAGATGCTCAATTGGGAAGTCTAATTGATATGATTTTTTTACGTAAACTGAAGAATCATTTGCAGTAGATAACTGATACTTTTCATCTTGTAATTTTATGGTATCTTGATCTCCCTTTATTGTGGTTGATCTGGTGCCAAATGGACCACTAAGATTAATTTCAAAATTATTTCCTTGCTGGTGCCAAGTTATCCATGCACTTCCACCTTTTTTTGAGTCTCTATAGCCTACCTTCCCTTCAAGCTGCCAGCGATTTAGGTTTTGTAATTGGCTAAAGCGATGCTCTTGATTGATCTTATTTGAAGATGGAAGGTTCTCATTAATGGCACATGAGCTAACCAGTATCGCAAGCAAAAATAAAATAGTAACTTGCATAAATTTACTCTACCTTAAGTCGCTTTAAAGTTTCTTGGATGATGGCATTTTTTGAATCAATTTGCAGAATCTTATTCCATACTGACTGAGCCTTAATTTTTTTACCTGTAATCCAGAGCACTTCACCAAG
>Ga0308004_10000243_pt1 | contig 26666 bp, 27 predicted proteins | sample Neamet38_FD_203156 | JGI IMG/M metagenome (GOLD analysis project Ga0308004, IMG submission 203156) | Marine microbial communities from water near the shore, Antarctic Ocean - #38 | ecosystem: Environmental > Aquatic > Marine > Unclassified | place: Southern Ocean | collected 2014-06-06 | reverse complement strand
TTTAAAAAATAATATTAAGAAAACACCTTTATTGGTAAGTTCTTTGTTAACTAAAAAAGTAGGAACACCAACATTTATAGCATTACAATCTATTGCAGAAGAAGTTGTTGAATCTGATTATAAAGACGGGAATCAGCTGTTTGCGGTCTTGTTAGAAGGCAAATTTAATTCCGCTTATAAAAACCGAATACACCCTTTTAATACGCCACTTTTTAAAGGTCAATCTGTAGCAAATAAAATGATTGTAATTGCTGATGGTGATGTTGGAAAAAATCAACTACTAAAAGACAAACCATACGATTTAGCTTCTGATAAATGGACGAACCAACAATTTGGAAATAAAGATTTTTTACTAAACTCAGTAGCTTATTTATTAGATGATTCTGGCCTAGTTAATCTAAGAAACAAGTCTTTACAAATACGAATGCTAGACAAACAAAAGGCTTTTAAAGAACGTACTTTTTGGCAGTTTTTTAATGTAATCTTGCCTCTTCTATTATTGTTTGGATTTGGATTTGCATTTGCATTTTGGAGAAAGAAAAAATATTCTAAATAGCTCCTTAATTTTATAAAATTTTACGGATGATTGTGCCGTTAATGTATGTAATACAAAGATTAACGAATGAAAATCAACCAATTACAGCATTTTTAGTTTTTAGAAAAATAAATTGAATGAGAACTAAAAAAATATTCTTAAAACGCTGTCAATCTACTTACTTGTATTAAAAAGCAGGTCGTTATGAATAAATTCATAGCCTAATACTCTTTGAACTTTCTCTGAAGAAATTATTTTCCACTCATATACTTCTGGTGTTTCAAATTTTGGTTCTTTAAAACCAGCACTTAATTTTGCAATGCTGTAAAACTCTTTTCTTGTTGGATGATGATTGGCACAAGCATTAAAAATAGTATTCCAGCAATCCTGTGCAATTACTTCCTGTATAATCTCTATGCAATCTTCTCTGTGAATCATATTCACAAAACCTTTTGGTTGCGGAATTGCACGGCCGTCTTTAAACCAGTTTGCAGGACTTCTATTACCACCAAACAAGCCAGAAAAACGAATAATTGTTGTTTCAAAAAAAGTGTTCTCTTTAAATAAATTTTCGATAACAGTAAGTGGTGTATTTAAAACAGGATCTTCTTCTGTCATTACCTTATTCAATTTTCCATACACAGAAGTAGAACTAATAAATACCACTTTTTGAATAGTAGATTCTTGTATTTGTGCAATCAAACTCTCAAAACCATCAATATCTTTAGAAGTAATTGCAATAATTAAAATATCGGCGTCTAAAAAAGCATCAAACTCCTCAAAATCAGAAATATTTACTAAATAGGTATCTATATCTAAAGCTTCTAAAACAGGAACTTTCTCTTCAGATGTTGTAGATCCTTTTACAGAAAAACCATCATCTAAAAAGGAAGTTGCCAACGGTTTCCCTAACCAGCCACATCCTAAAATACTTATTTTATTCAAAACTTTATACTTTAAGAATTAACAATTTTCTTCATCGCAACAGTTGTCTTCTTTTATCAATTTGCAGGAAACTACGGCCAACAAAGCACCTAAAATTGGTGCAACAATATATAACCAAAGACCCTCTATATTACCAGAAACAATATTGGGTGCAATAGAACGTGCGGGATTCATAGAAGCATTTGTAATAGGGCCTGCAAACATTGCTTCTAACAATACCACACCTCCTACTGCAATACCTGCAATAATACCCATTTCTTTACTTCCGGTAGAAACGTTTATAATAACCACCATTAAGAAAAAGGTTAACAACAGTTCTAAAACAAAGGCACGCCAGACGTCTACTGTGGGTATGGTTGCTCCTAAATATTCACTTGCAGGAAATAGAAACCACAACACCAAACTAGCTGCAAAAGCACCTAAAACCTGAGCAGTTATGTATTTAGGAACCTCTTTCCAAGCAAACTTTTTAGCATACGCAAATGCAATGGTTACTGCCGGATTAAAATGTGCACCAGAGGTTTCTCCAAAGGCATAAATCATTGCCATTACTATCAAACCCCAAGTAATTGCAATACCAACATGTGTTACTTCACCTCCGGTAACTTCATTTACGGTCATGGCACCTGTTCCACAGAAAATCATAGAAAAAGTTCCTATAAATTCAGATATGTATTTTTTCATTTTATAGAATAAGATAACAAAGATACATCCCTTTATTTTAAGAAATAGTTAACATTTATCGTTTTCTGAAATTGTAATTTTGAGTAAATTAAATTTAAAATAACAGATGAAAAAAATACTACTAAGTTTATTTGTACTTGCAGGAATGCTTACTACAAATGCACAAATTGAAACACCAGCACCGAGTCCTGCTCAAAAAATAACACAAAAAGTTGGTTTAACAGAGGTAACCGTAGACTACTCTAGACCAAGCATGAGAGGAAGAACAATCTTTGGTGGTTTAGAGCAATATGGAAACATTTGGAGAACGGGTGCAAACGCAAGAACCAAGATTACATTTTCTTCTGATGTAACCATAGCCGGAAATACCTTGGCAAAAGGAACCTATGCTATTTTTACAAAACCAGGTGAAACTTCTTGGGATATTTACTTTTACACGGAATCTAAAGGAAGCGGCGCACCGAAAACCTTGGATATAGAAAAAGTTGCTGCACAGATAAAGGTAACGCCTAAAAAATTACCAATGAATGTAGAAACGTTGACAATAACGTTTGACGATCTTACAAAAAATACTGCATTCTTTAATTTAAGTTGGGAAGCTGTTTCTGTAGGATTTACATTTACTACACCAACAGATGCAATGGTTACAAAAAGTATAGATACTGCAATGGCTGGGCCTTCTGCACAAGATATGTTTAGTGCTGCAGTGTATTATTTACAAAACGAGCAAGACATAAACAAAGCAAAAGTATGGATAGATAAAGCTGTTGAAATGACTGCCGCACAGCCACGTTTTTGGTACCTAAGACAACAATCTTTAATACACGCAAAAGCAGGAAGTACAAAAACGGCAATTGCTGCTGCAAAAATGTCTTTAGAATTGGCAACAAAAGCAGGGAATGACGCGTATATAAATATGAACACTGCCTCTTTAAAAGAATGGGGTGCAATCTAAGCATTCTAATACCCTTTAAAATAGTTAAAATCTCAAGTAAATACTTGAGATTTTTTTTTGTTTTAAACTTACTTCCTTTTTATTGAATAACACGAGTACTTGAAAATGGAACTAATCTTGCACACTAATGTTGCTAAACATGAAACGATTCAAGAAGCAACGAAAGTGAAATTGATCTTTAAACAACACTTTTTGAACCGAATTAAATACAAAATTCTCTGTTACATGTTTACATTCATCAAAAATAATGTGAAAGATATTACAGCACACGAACACATGTATTTTAAGCCGTTTAAATAACTGATAAAAAGAATAAAAGTTCCTGTTATCCGGAAATGTAAAACCCGTAAACGAGAACTTTGTGCATCATATAACCAGTTACCATACATAAGACGAAAAATGCCGAAAATAGAACTCAAGACTGAAATAAAAGCTGAAAAAGAAATTGTATTTGACCTTTCAAGAAGTATTGATTTACATAAAATTTCGACTGAACATACAAATGAAGAAGCGATTGCTGGAAAAACAAGTGGATTAATTGGAATGAATGAAACTGTTACTTGGAGAGCAAAACATTTCGGAATTTATCAAAAACTGACTTCTAAAATTACGGAGTATAACCGACCAAATAACTTTACGGACGAAATGCAGAAAGGAGCATTCTCTGAATTTAAACACGAACATCATTTTGAGGATTTTAATGGCGGAACTCTTATGACTGACTTTTTCGATTATAAATCACCTTTTGGCATTTTTGGAAAATTAGCTGACAAATTATTTCTTGAAAAATATATGACTGAATTATTAATAAAAAGAAATCAAACTGTGAAAGAATTTGCTGAATCTGGAAAATGGAAGGAATTAACAAACCAATAAATTACATAAAAAAATGAACGAATTAGAAATAAAAACTGAATCAAATATTGGAAATCGATTTGTAGCAGGATTAGTCGATTATATAATTATTTACGGATTTACTTTCTTTTTGTCATATACAATTGGAGAACCGAATAATGAAGGTGGAACTTCTTTAAGCGGATTACCAGCTTTAATACCAATAATTTTCTGGCTGATAATGACGGTTGGATTAGAAAGTGGATTAGGTGCAACAATTGGAAACTCATTGGTTGGATTGAAAGCAATTCCCAAAAACGGAACAAACCGAAAGTTGACTTTTTCGGAGTCTTTTAAGAGACATTTGCTTGACCCAATAGATATGTTTTTTTTTGGATTAGTTGCAATTATTACGATAAAAAACACAGAAATGAATCAACGAATTGGAGATTTGTGGGCGAAAACAATTGTTGTTTCAATAAAATCTCTGAATGAAAAATAAAAATGTTGAAAAATAGAAAAAAAGGAATAAAACGTATGGTAACACCGTATATAATTTATTGCTGGCTTCTTGCCTACTTACGAAAGCCCTCGCGGACTTTCTTGGTCGGTAATTATTTACTAAATTAGTTGCTTGAAACTCGCAACAAACCATATACATCAACGTTGTAGCACATTTGAGAAAATCAAAAAAAATTGAATGAACTTAAGAATATTTGGATTTTAACTAAATCTGGATTTTTACCAAAAGAGAAACGAAATTTAAAAGAAACTATATATCTTGGATTGAAACTCTACGGAATTCTAATTCTAATGAAAGGTTTTTGTTTCGGCATTTCTTACTTTTTAGATTTTTATGATATTTTTAAAATACCAGCACATATTGGCGGAGAAAAAATCAGGAGTTATGGTTCGTTTCAACGAATTTTAATAATTGCTATTATAGCACCAATTATAGAAGAATTTGCATATAGGATTGGAATAATATTTTCGAAACAAAACTTAACAATAACTGCAATCGGAATATCTTATTTTATTTTATTGAGTCTCACTAAATTTCAAAAATTGTATTGCGCATCAATTGCTCTGTCACTTGGCACTATATTGTATTTTAGTCTAAAAAACAATATTGTTAAATTACTTTCTGAATTATGGAAAGAGAATAGACGAAAAGTGTTTTACGGATTACTTTTAATATTTAGTTTTTTACATTTAGGTAATTATGAAATAACAATTGAATTATTGATCTTCTCACCAATAGTCATATTGAGACATTTTTTAGCAGGCTTTATTTACAGTTATGCAAGATTAAACTCTGGAATTATTTTAGCAATTTGTCTACATAGTTTGAATAATAGTCTATTATTTATAATATTATTAATCTTTAGATAAAAACGTGCTACAACAACGTGCATAATTTATTGCTGGTTGATTTTCCTTGCGGAAAATCCTCGGACACTTCCAATGTTGGTTTTTTTTTTATTTGGTTTTCTATTCCTTTTTATGTTATTGTGGCTTGGATATTTCACACAATGGAAAAAATTGGTAGAACTGGAGAAAATCCGTTTGAAGGTTCTGCAAATGATGTTCCTATTTCTACCATTTCTCGCGGAATAGAAATTGATTTGAGACAGAATTTAGGGGAACCATTAGATGATATTCCAAAGGAATTCCCAATGATTTTTGATATCCAGATGTAAAAATAGAGGTACAAAAAATTAGACTTATCTGAAGGAATATGTTTTCTCGAAACGGTGGTTAATAGTGGCCCAATAATCAGAAAAACAATTACAAGATTTTTTTATTTTATACCATAAAGCTTCAGGTGTTTTTTCATTATTGGTTTAAAAATAAAAGGAAAATAAGACAGCATTAACATCATTGGATAACCAAAAGGTAACAAAGGACTATCTTTTTTTGATTCAAGAAGGTGAAAAGGCTTTGCACCCATATGATGATGATCTGAATGTCTTGTTAACTCGAACAACAACACTCTTCCAATTAAATGATCTGAATTCCAAGAATGCTTAGGTTGTACTCTTTAATACCTTCCATTTTCTTGTTTTTTTCTTCTTAAACCGTAATGGGCAAAATAATTTTGAGCCTCTAAGACAGAAATCCCATAAATACCAGTAATACCATAAATTAGCATCGTATTAAAATTAAAGAAAAAATAAATTGTAGTAAGAAATAGTATAGGGATTAACGTATAGATAACCATTGGATTTATGAATTTATTCTTTCCAAGAGCTGTTAATCTTTTAGACTCCAATTTCCAAGTTTTAAAATAACCTCCTATCTGAGATCTTAAAGCAAAATAATAAAAGTTATCCCCTTGTTTAGCAGAAGAAAAATCTTCTGGCGTTCCAACATCTCTATGATGACCACTATTATGATACGTTACAAAATGATTTTGAATTGAAGTAGTTAGCATAACATGTGCTAAAAACATTTTAAACGGATGGTTGATTTTATGACCTAATTCATGACCAACATTGATGCCATTTACACCTAGAATTGTACCCATCATAAGCACACATGCTATTAAATCTAAGGTAGATATATTAGCATTAGAAACTGTAATTAAAAAACTATAAATAACAAAAAGATGCAATGGAACTAATAAATACAAGGTTAGGTCAAAGAAAAAAGATTCCTTAGCTAATTCTTTTTCTGCCTTATTCAGATTATAAGAACTAAGAGGTAGTATTTGCTCTAAAATTGGAACTAAAACATATAAAAAAAACAAACCAAAAAAAGCATAAACACCAGTCGATTTAAATGTAAATAAACCAAATAAAGGAATTAAATATGCACCAAAATATTTAAATTTTCTCATGTTTTCATATTAATTAATCGAACTACTAACACAAGTATAGTTCTATTTCATCGAAAAAAAAAAGAAAAAACTAAATAAGTATAAACAGTACTGGTACAAAAATAATCTTTATTTTTATTCCCTAATTAGTTTTAATGGGAAGAAAATCAATTGATAGAAGTCGAAAAAACATCACTAATAAAGTAAATAAGTGGTTAGAAATATTGCTATTAAACATACAGAATAAAGATATTGAGAAACTAACAATGGATGATTTTGCGATACTTGCAAAAAAAAGTAAATCTACTATTTACAGCTACTTTCAAAGTAAAGAAGAAATTTTATTAGCAGCATGTAAAACAAAAGTAGATGCTTTATCTAATTCTGTTTTTAATATTATTGAACAAGATTTAGAAACCGTAGAACTATATGAGTTACTGGTAAAAACATTTGCTGAGGGCACTTCTAGTATCTCTATTTCTTTTTTGCAAAGTATTAAAAAAAGTTACCCAACCTCTTGGTCGGTTATAGAAGTATTTACCGATAATTATATAAATTTATTAAAAGAACAATATAAAAAAGGAATTGAAAAAGGAATTTTCAATACTATTTCTATAGATTTATTGAGTCAGCTAGACAAAATTTTTGTGTTGCAAGTGGTTACAAATCCAAATATTTTTAATGATAAAGAATATTCAGTAAGTGAATTAATTACCCAATACTTAAATTTAAGACTTACTGGCTTATTAAAGAAATAATAATTAAGGAATTTAATTCCATAGAACTACCAATAAACGTTTAAGAAATATTCTTGTATATAAAAGTATCATTCCGTCATAGACATAAGCATTAAGCGAATATAGAGTCTGTAGATTTTCTCAAGAGTTTTCGAGTTTAAATTTTCGATATTTCCAATCAAATTCATATGCTAACAGAAAATTATTATAAAAATATACGTTTATAGAAATCTCTAGTGATTTCGCACAAATAATGAAAAAAAGAATAGTGAAACTATAAAAAAAATTACAAAATCGGTTATTAAAAACAGAAGTACAGAAATAACAAAGTAATTAGACGTTACAGTAAGCCTTTTAAATTAAAAATTTAAGCCAAAATTAGTATGGAAAGCGCACAAAAACTAAATATTGGAACTGCATAAAAAAAACCGCTAAAAACTAAAAATTCCGATATTGTTTAGTTTCCTCAAAAACATGATCTAAAATTTTTTGATCTACTGCATCAAAAACTAAATTTCTACGTTTCATTACTGCAGTAACAACTTCAGAAACTTTATTCATTTGAAAGGTTTCATAACCTGCTGCACCACCCCAGCTAAAAGAAGGAGTAAAGTTTCTTGGAAATCCGCTTCCAAAAAGATTTGCACTTACGCCAACTACTGTTCCTGTATTAAACATAGTACTAATAGCACATTTAGAATGATCTCCCATCATTAAACCACAAAACTGCAATCCTGTTTTTGCAAAACGCTCGGTTTCATAATTCCATAATTTTACTTCAGAATAATTGTTTTTTAAATTCGAATTATTGGTACCCGCTCCTAAATTACACCACTCACCTATCACAGAGTTTCCTAAATAACCATCATGGCCTTTACTAGAATACCCAAAAATAACAGCATTGCTTATCTCACCTCCTACTTTAGAAAAAGGCCCTATGGTAGTATCTTTATAAATTTTTGCACCCATTTTAACAACGGCATTTTCGCACATTGCAAAAGGGCCTCTAATAGAAGAGTTTTCCATTATTAAAGCATCTTTTCCAATATAAATAGGCCCTTCTGATGCATTTAAAGTAGAAAACAAAATTTGTGCACCTTCTTCAATAAAAATATTTCCTGGGTTTATAACTTGTATTCCTGCTGGTATGGTTTCAGAAGTTCTTTCTTCTGTAATTAAATCAAAATCTTGCTGAATCGCTTTGCCATTGTGCGTAAAAATATCTGAAGTATTTTTTATTTGAATTAATTCTTCATCAAATTCTATTTGGGTATAAGTATCAAAATCTACCTCTTCTTGGCTTTGTGTTGTATGAAATGCCAATACGTCTTCACCTTTAAAAATAGCTTCATTTTTAGAAAGATTTTTTACCTTTTCTACCAAAGATTCAGTAGGACAAAAAGAAGCATTTATGAGAATATTCTCTTCCATTTCTACCATCGGATATTTTTCTTCTAAATAATCTGCGGTAATTGTAGTGGTAGTTAGACCAAGACGTTTCTCCCATTTTTCTCTAATGGTTAAAATTCCGATTCTAATATCTGCAACGGGTTTTGTATATGTAAATGGCAATAGTGTATCTCTAACGTCACTATCAAATAAAATATAATTCATGCTTTTTTTTTCTTGTACTACAAATCTACTTTAAAATGCCCACAAAAAAAACCAATTGCTATAAATACAATTGGTTTTCTAATATTAAAAATTGTGTGATACTTAATTTTTTATAAATTTCTGACTTCCGATTTGGTCTGCTGTAAAAACTTTTAAAATATAAATACCTTTACTTAAAGCATTCACATCCATTTTATTATTAATACGCGTTACTTTTTTAGAAAGCGCCAATCTACCTAAAGAATCATAAAATTCTACCGTTGCATTTTCAGCTCCAGAAGGCAATTGAATACGTACCTTATCTGATGCCGGGTTTGGAAACATTTCAAACTTTAAACGTCTTGCTTCTGAGGTACTTAAAGCCCCATCTGCAACTACAGTAATAGTACCAAACATATCGCTTGGGTGCGGAGAACATATATATTCGTTTGATCCTTCGGATATAAAAGTATGTGAAAAAGTTCCTCCATTTCCAAAATAATTACTTTGGAAAGTCTCTGTAGCAGATGCTGCACTCTTTACATTGTGCGTGCCAGTTGCGTACCAGTTCCAAGTTACAGTGTCGCCAACTTCTATGGTTCTACTTGCATTACTATCGCCTGTGGCTGATGGTGTAGAGTCACGACCCCAATCAATAGTTACTGTTTTAGTTGACTGTGCTACTAAGCCCACGGTAAACATTAAAAATAAAATAAAAGGTAATTTTTTAATCATAATTTAAATTTCATATAAAAATAATTAATAATTTTTGTTTTACAAAAGAATACTTGTTAAATGTTTTTTAATTAATCTTCAACAGTCTTTTGTTTCTAAATTCGTGAGAACAAATAAACGGTATTTCAATAAACAAAATTTCCTTAAAAAAAATAAATACTTCACGAGTAGCGCCCTACTTGTATTAGATTTGTATTTTTGAATTACTAAAAAATAATATTTTAATGGGTATTAAGGTTATAACAAAACCTTTTAAAATTAAAAATAATACAAAATGATTAAAAAATTTAAGAACATTGAAGATTCTCAATTAACAATTACAGAATTAATGCTGCCTTCACATTCTAATTTTAGTGGAAAAATACATGGTGGTCATATTTTAAATTTAATGGATCAAATTGCATTTGCTTGCGCCTCTAAACATTCTAGTAATTATTGCGTTACAGCCTCTGTAAATAAAGTAGACTTTTTAAATCCGATTGAAGTTGGAGAGCTTTTAACCTTAAAAGCTTCTGTGAATTATACAGGCAGAACTTCTATGGTAATTAGTTTGCGTGTAGAATCTGAAAATATTAGAACAGGAGAAACCAAACATTGTAATTCTTCTTATTTTACAATGGTGGCTAAAGATGAAAATGAAAAAAGTACTCCAGTTCCTGGAATTATCTTAACATCTAAAGATGAGGTAAGACGCTATGCAAGGTCTATTGTAAGACAAAATGAAGGTAGTAAGAGAACTTCTAGATTTCATAGTACTGTGTTTAAAATTGAAGATTATTTAAATTTATTAAAAGAAAGTAACTCGAAAATTGAATTGAAAGCGTAAACACCGAAGCTATTTGCATTAATAATGCAAAAGCAGCCTAATTGTTTATTCTAACTCTTGTATCTTGCAAATACAAACACCATTCTTATGAAAGTAAATTTATTGTCTTGCGATGCACAAAGACCAGATAAAAGAGCAATAGCGAGATGCATTGCAGAATTTTCAGCTACTATTAATGATTCTTTGGCAGCAGAGCTTGCAGAAATCCTTTTAGAAGGAGATGCCGTAGATATTGAATTAGATAGTAAAAATTCTGGCTCTGCCTTAAGAGCTTTTCGCAAACTAAGTATTGATTACGAAATTATAGAATAATTCTAATTTTGGTTAAAAAGTTCTAGAAAGGTTAAATCCTAAGTGAATATCTCCGCCAAAAAAGTTACCTGTTGTTTCTGTTATAAATGATTTTTCTACCATAGTAATTGCATTCGATAAAATAATTTGAAAAACGTGCCCACCAGTTTCTATATCTACACCAAAAGCCAATGAATTTCGAGCATTAATAGATGTAAGCTTTTGAAACTGTTGGTAATATTCTGCATTTAAAGAAACTCGTTTACTCAACTTTACTCTTGTACCAAAACCTAGCGCAAAAATATCATGTGGGTCTGCAGCTATCGTTGCTAAATTTCTATGCACATATGTTGGTGTTACTTGAATTGATAATGAAGAATTTACTTTTTTAGCAATTAAAACTTGCCCCACATAAAATAAGCTCTCAGCAAAAGTTCTTTCATTCCCTGCAATTGCTTTCTGACTCTTGGCAGCAATACTTCCAAAAAGAGAAACTGCAAAAGGAAACGCATTTGCACCCGTTTTCTGTTTTAACAAACGATATTTCAAATAACCATCATAGGTTTTCTCAAAACTACTTCTTCCTAGACCAGCTGTTAAATTATCTGACAATCCGTACTCAAAAGAAAAACGAATGTTCGATTGATCCAATCCAAAAAGCTCTTCAAAACCAGTGTTAACCCTTCCAAATCTATGAGAAATAATGAATTCTAATTCTGAGTTCTTTCTGTTTTCTATAGAATGTCCGTTTACAATTCTAGTGCCTTTAAAAGTAGCTGAAACTATATTTTCTGTTACTGGAGCTTCAAGCTCTAAAATGTCTAATAAATCTTGAGAAGAAAGCTGTAAACTAGCTAAAATTAAGAATGCTGTTAAAAATATTTTTTTCATATGTTACTTTTTATACGGTTTGTGATACAAACGAAAACTTACTTTTATTTTTTCTGAAATATTATTTTTTACTACAGAAGGAATTTTAACATCAAAATCTGTTAAATTAATAAAGAAATTTCCTGTCATTTCAATAACCTCATCTGTTTTTTTAGTAACAGCGTTAATAATAATTTCTTTTGTTTTTCCGTGAATGGTCAAATCTCCTTTTATAGCTAAAGTTATTTCCGAAGTTGTAATGCTATCAAAATCTATAATATCTCCTTTAAAAGTTGCCTTTGGATACTTGTCAGATTCTACATAATTCTCATTAAAATGTTCTTGCATTAATGCTTTTTTAAACATAAAAGACTTCATTAAAATAGCAATAGCCATTTTACCGCTAGCGGCATCTACAATGCTTAAAACCTGATTATTTTGAGCTTCTATATTTTCTATTGGAGTTTCTGAAAAAAAAGAAATCATTCCCTTTTTAGTTAGAAAACGTTCCTGCCCATTGGCAAAAAAAACAAAAAATAGACATACAAAAAAGGTGCTTAAAGTTTTCATACTATTTTATTTTGAATTCATAATAACGCACTTTACAAGAATTACATCCATTAAAAAACCAGTACAAATTCCTTTTAAAATAACTTCTTGCCCTTCTTTTATTTCTGCACTCTTCTTAAACTCATCCTTTACTAAATAACAAACCACACTTCCAAAGTCATCTTTTGTTTGTAACGAAATAGCTGCTTTTTCACCATTAAATTCTATAGTAGTAACCATCCCTTTTACGGCAATAATCTTATCTAGGTACTCTGTATTGGCCTTTGTTTCATCTGAAGAAAAATCTGCTAATAAGGTATTTGCAGTTATATTGATGTCTACAGATTTTTTAGCAACATTTATATGCGGTTTATTATACATTTTATACCCAATAAAAATGGCTAAAAGACCTATTATTAAAATGTATATAGTAATTTTTTTCATTTTTTAAATCTGTACATTAATTATCTAAAGCACCTTCATCTACCCAATCTACAATACTCTTTATTTGTGCCGCAGTTAAAACTGCACCTTTTGGCATCCTACCACTTGCAACTTCACTTTTTACCATGGCAGCATGATTGCTCACTTCTGAATAGTTTTTTAACTCAGGAAAATTTCCACCAACCCCATGGCAAGACAAACACCTAGCATCCATAATTGGCTTTACATCGTTTATAAAAGAAACCTTTGTTAGTTCTTCTTGCTGTTCTTCTATATTTGAGATACAAGCAGTAAAAAAGACTGTTAAAAGGAATATGGTACAAATGATACTATATTTTATATGAGATTTCATGTACATTAAATTTAAGTTAGCTACTTTGACGCATGTAAATTAATACTTTTTTTGATGAGTTTAGTGCTCTCTAAAAAAAAATATAAGTAATTCTCTTTATAAATCTGTTTTAAATAAAGAGTTACTGCCGTTTATTAATTAAAAGCCTCCAATAAGGAGGCTTTTTAATTTACACTAATTTCTTGGCATTTGAAACTTTTTGCTTTGTAAGCGCCAGGGCTATTACCTGTTTCATTTCTGTAACATAATGAAATGTTAAGCCTTTAAGGTAACTCTCTTTTATTTCTAAAATATCTTTCTCATTATCTTTACACAAAATTATTTCTTTAATATTTGCTCTTTTTGCAGCCAATATTTTTTCTTTAATTCCGCCAACTGGTAATACTTTACCACGTAAAGTAATTTCACCTGTCATTGCCAATTTATTTTTAATTTTACGCTGTGTATAAGAAGAAACTAAAGAAGTTAACATAGTAATACCTGCGCTTGGTCCGTCTTTTGGTGTTGCTCCTTCAGGAACATGAATATGCACATTGTACTTCTCTAAAATTTCTGGACTAATACCAAACTCTTCAGCATTTGACTTAATGTATTGTAAAGCAATCGTTGCAGATTCTTTCATTACCGTACCTAAATTACCCGTAATAGAAAGAGATCCTTTTCCTTTAGATAAAATAGATTCTATAAATAAAATATCTCCACCAACCTGTGTCCAAGCCAAACCGGTAACTACGCCAGCAACATCGTTATTCTCGAATTTATCTCTATTTCTAGGAGTTCCTAAAATATCGGCTACTTTTTCAGCAGTTAATGTAACATTATATTCCTCTTCTAACGCAATAGATTTTGCTGCAAAACGCACCACTTTTGCTATTTTCTTTTCCAAACCACGCACACCAGATTCACGTGTATAGCCCTCTACAATTTGTTCTAACTGTTTTTTACCTAACTTTAAATCCTTTACAGTTAATCCATGTTCTTTTAACTGTTTTGGTAATAAATGTCTTTTAGCAATTTCTACTTTTTCTTCGATAGTATAACCAGATACATTTATAATTTCCATTCTATCGCGCAACGCCCAAGGGATTTGTCCTAAATTGTTAGCTGTTGCTATAAAAAGTACTTTAGATAAATCGTATCCAATTTCTAAATAATTGTCGTAAAAACTCTCATTTTGTTCAGGGTCTAATACTTCTAACATCGCTGAAGAAGGGTCGCCTTGATGACTTTGCCCTAATTTATCGATCTCATCTAAAACAAAGACAGGATTTGAAGTTCCTGATTTTTTTAAATTCTGAATTAAACGTCCTGGCATTGCGCCAATATATGTTTTTCTGTGTCCGCGAATCTCTGCTTCATCACGCAACCCACCTAAAGACATTCTTACATATTTACGTCCTAATGCTTCTGCTACAGATTTACCCAATGATGTTTTACCAACACCTGGAGGGCCGTATAGACAGATAATTGGCGATTTCATATCTCCCCTTAACTTTAAAACGGCTAAATGTTCTATAATTCTTTCTTTTACTTTTTCTAAACCAAAATGGTCTCTATCTAAAACTTTAGTTGCTTGTTTTAAATCGAATTTATCTTTAGAGTAAATTCCCCAAGGCAATTCCAATAGCAACTCTAAATAACTTCTCTGCACACCATATTCAGCAGCTTGCGGATTCATTCTTTTTAAGCGATTTAACTCTTTTTCAAAAGTAAGCCCCACTTCTTTATTCCATTTCTTTGTTTTTGCTTTTATGCGCATTTCCTCCAACTCTTCGTCATTTGAAGCACCACCCAATTCTTCTTGAATCGTTTTCAACTGCTGGTGTAAATAATATTCACGTTGTTGTTGGTCTAAATCTTCACGGGTTTTAGACTGAATATCATTGCGTAATTGTAGCTTTTGGAGTTCTTTATTTAAGTTTTTTAAAGCTAGTAAAGCACGTTCTTTTAGGTTGTCTTTTTCTAAAATTACTTGTTTTTGAGCAACGCTTAAATCCATATTTGATGAAATAAAATTCACCAAAAATGAGTTTGACTTGATATTTTTAATAGCAAAAGATGCTTCTGAAGGCAACATTGGGTTTTCCTTTATTACTTCTAAAGCCTGTTCTTTAATCGATTCTATAATTGCTTCAAATTCTTTTTCATCCGCTACTTCTTTGTCTTCAACGGCCTCTTTTACAGCAGCCTTCAAATACGGTTTATCTTGAACAATAGCCTCTATTTCGAACCGTTTTTTCCCTTGAATAATAACAGTTGTATTGCCATCAGGCATTTTTAAAACACGTAAAATTTGTGCAACTACACCTGTTGTATGAATATCTTTTAAAGTAGGTTCTTCTTCGTCTTCGTTTCTTTGTGCAACTACCCCAATTACTTTATCGCCTTTATTTGCATCCTTTATCAATTGAATAGATGCATCTCTACCAGCAGTAATAGGAATTACAACACCTGGAAATAATACTGTATTTCTAAGTGGTAAAATTGGTAAGATTTCGGGTACGCTTTCTTTATTAATAATTTCTTCATCTTCGGGCGTCATTAAAGGGATTAACTCAGAATCCTCATTTAACATACTATGTAGCGACATGTTGTCTAATCTTAATACTTTTGGTTTGCTCATCTTCTATATATCTGTCATACTGACATTGAAATCTTTTACTAAGAAAATCAAAATCTGTTTTGTGTTTATTAAATATCTGAATATCACAATTTTACTGTAGTAAAACACTAACATTCTACTTATAAAAGTCAATTTTTATGCCAAAAGGATATATTGGCGAATAAGAGTTTGAATTGTCTAGAAACTAGTCGTTATATTTCAAACCAATAATTTCTCTTACCTTATCTAGGGTATTTATTAAATTTTTAGAGAACTCAAAAGTCATAATATTACTTTCTTTTTCTCCTGCTCTTATAAGATTGTTAAAGTGCTCTGTTTCAAAATTATATCCAATCGTTTTAAAATCAAAATTAATTATTTCTTCTTTATTATTTTGAATGACTGTAATCGATGAAGATTGATGAAATTGACTATTTAATTTTACAATTGCTTTGTCAAATTTTAATATAGCAATACTTGGTATTTCTTCTAACAACGTACTTTTTAAGGTTGCTTTGGCATTTTTATACTGAAAAACCATATCGCAGCTAGCATCTGCACCATTTTCGAAAAAAGTAGCCTTTGCATGAATAGCGTCAGGTTCTCCCAAAGTTACTAAAGCTGCAAAAATTGGATAGATACCAATATCTAATAAACTACCACCACCCAATTCTTTTTTAAATAATCTACTGTCTGTATTATATGGCGTATGAAAGCCAAAATCTGCTTCTAAACTTTTTAGTTTGCCAAATTTCTCGCTTTTAACGATGTCTAAAACATATGTAAAATGAGGTAAAAAAAAGGACCATAATGCTTCCATTAACAAGACGTTATTTTCTTTTGCTACCTGTATCATTTCTGCAACCTCAGACAAATTCATTGCAAAAGGTTTTTCACATAAAACAGCTTTCTTGTTTCGCAAACAAAGTATTGCATGCTCTTTGTGAAAACTATGCGGAGTTGCAATATAAACTGCATCTACATTGGTGTCTTTAGCTAATTCTTCATAAGAACTATATGCTTTTTTAGCAGTGTGTTTCTCTGCAAAATTATTAGCATTTTGTAAATTTCTCGAGGCCACTGCAACTAATTCTGCAGTTTCTATGGATGCTAAATCAGTTGCAAATTTATTGGCTATTTTGCCTAAACCAATAATCCCCCAGCGTATATTTTTATTTGTCATTAATTGTTGTTCTATCAAAATTAAAAAAGCCTAAAAAGAAGAATAGAATAATTAAAGTAACAACATGAATGATATTTAAAGATACATCATTTAAGATATCATAGGTGATTTTAAAGATTGCAAGTGAAGTAATAACTAATGTTAATTTACTTTGCTTGTTTATCGATTTAAAGACAAATAATAGCGAAAAAAAAGAGACTAGAATACAGCCAATAAAATTCAACCATAAATAACTAATAATTGGATTTAAACCTTGCGCTTCTAAATTATAGATTCCGAAATAATAGATTGCACAAATAAGAATCTGTGTAATTACTGCAGCTCTAAACACTGCACTTCCATTCACTTTTTTGAAGAAAAAAGCGAGTAAGAAAATCCCTAATACATTTCCATAAAAAATAGAGCCGATAATATTTACCAATTGAATTAAATTATCGAATAAATTAGCAACACACGCTACAGAAATAGCAATTATTCCCCAAAGCAATGTAAACCATTTAGAAGCTGTTACATAATGGGCATCACTCCTATCGCCCTTTACGTTTCGTTTGTACAAATCTATTGCTGTAGTGCTTGCCAATGCATTTAATTCTGATGCCGTTGAAGACATTGCCGCAGATAAAATTACGGCCAGTAAAAGTCCTATTAATCCTCTTGGTAGGTTATTTATTATAAAATGAATAAAGACGTAATCTTTGTCATTTGCCTCTATTGCTGCATCTACCTTTTTAACAATTGCTTTAGAAGCAACTTTTAGTTCTAAATCTCTTTCATTTAAAGCTTGAATTTGTTCTTTTTCTATTAATTGAAAACCATCTGCAAAAATTGCTTTTTTTGTGTTCTCTATTGCAATATGTTCTGTCTCTAATTGACGATATTCCTCAACATATTCAGATGATGCGATCGCATCATTTACAGTAGGATTAAAATTTAATGGAGATGCATTGAATTGATAAAACACAAAAACCATCACCCCAATTAGCAGAATAAAAAACTGCATTGGTACTTTTAGCAATCCGTTAAAAATTAAGCCCAATTGACTTTCTCTTACAGATTTTCCTGATAAATAACGCTGCACCTGACTTTGGTCTGTTCCAAAATAAGACAACATTAAAAAGGTTCCTCCTAAAATACCGGTCCAAACAGTGTATCTATTGCTCAAATCAAAAGAAAAATCCAACACTTCCATTTTATTACTTGCACCTGCAATCTCTAAGGCATTTGTAAATGTTATATTTTCAGGAAGCTGACTCATAATCATAAAAAATGCAATCAACATTCCTATAAAAATGATAATCATTTGTTGCTTCTGCGTTACGTTTACAGCTTTTGTTCCACCAGAAACAGTATAGATTATTACTAAAAAACCGATAATAATATTTAAGGTTAGTAAATCCCAGCCTAAAACTGCTGACAGAATAATTGCAGGCGCAAAAATGGTGATTCCTGCCGCTAAACCTCTCTGAATTAAAAATAATATAGCTGCTAAGCTTCTTGTTTTTAAATCGAATCTTCCTTCCAAAAATTCATACGCAGTATACACTTTTAGCTTATGGTAAATAGGGATAAAAACCACACAAATAATAATCATAGCAATCGGCAATCCGAAGTAAAATTGCACAAAGCCCATTCCGCTATGAAATGCTTGCCCTGGAGTAGATAAAAAAGTAATTGCACTGGCTTGTGTTGCCATCACAGACAAACCAATCGTCCACCATTTAGAATCACTTCCCCCTTTAATATAATCTGTAACGTTCGCGTTTTTTCTAGTTACATAGGTTCCATAGGAAACGATAGATATTAAGGTTATCGATAAAATAATCCAATCTACTACATGTAATTTACTTGCTATTTCCATCTATTAAAAGGTAAAATAATTAGTAATAACATAAAATGCAATCAAGTAAATTACATTCGCTGCTAGCACAAATGTGTATTCTTTTTTCCAAGTGTATTTTTGATTATTCATAAATATGCATCTATAATTTTTATTTTCTTTTTATTCCTTTAGATCGTCTTTCCCAACAGCCAACATATTTGCAAACAATTTATATGCACCAGAGACACCTGCAGGTAGTTCTCTAAAAAAGCTTAAACCAGTGTATATGTAATTTCCTTTGCCCAATTTTGCAATTAACAGACTTCCTTTTTTTGCCGTTTCGCCTGTATCATTCATAGATAAAATTGGGGTGTATTCTTTACTCCATGTTTCCGGAAAATACAAACCTCTTTCTTGTACCCAACCTTTAAAATCTTCTGAAGTAATTTTGTTTGGATAATTTAAAATCGAATGTTCTTTCTCTAAAACCCTAACTTCTGCAGACTCGTCTGTAACTCGGTCTCTAGATAATTTTAATTCAAAAGGCGCAGCAACATCTACCCGTCTATTCGTATTGTATTGCACAATCATATTACCACCATTTTCTACGTATGCTAATAAATACTTTTGTTTGAATTTTAATTCTTTTACTACATTGTAAGCTCTAATTCCTAAAACAATTGCATCATACGCAAGTAGGTTCTTCTCATTTATTTCTGCCGGATTTATAAGGTCAACTGTATAGCCTATCTGACGTAAACTTTCTGGGATAGCATCTCCTGCTCCTTTTATATAGCCAATTTTAGTCCCTATAGTTTTTATATTTAAACGAACAACCTTTGCCTCAGAAGATAATAAAACTGATTGTTTAGGTATGTGATTGTAGTTGATTTCTACCAACTCTTTGTTGTATGTTTTTCCGTCTGAAGTCACAATTACTTTTAATTTTCCTTCTGATTGATTTTCCGTTGGAAAAACTAAAAAATCCACTTCATATGTATCTCCTTTTTGTTTAATTATAAATGTTTTAGCTTTTGCAGAGACCCTCCAGCCTACTGGAACCTCTAACTTTATAGTACCAACTACATTATTTGCTCCTGCACGCACTTCAACCACTACTTTTTGTGGCATATCATTAGAAAAAATAAGTACTTTATCTTTTAGTTTAGTGGTTACTTTAGGTAAAACCTCAAAAGGTTCATAAATTTCACCAATATCTCTTTCTGCATATCTCCTAACCACATTTTTTGTAATTGTTATTGGAATGCCTTCAATCGTTAAATTAAAATTAACTGAAACAGGTCTTGGAGTTTCTGGGCTCCCTATTAGTAATTGGTTTTCCACTGAATACATTCCTAAAGAAGCTTCTTTTTTTAACCAATAAGGATCTGAAAATTCAGTTGTTGCTATTGTGATTGTTTCCTTAAAATTTACTTTTTTATTTGCTTCTAAATCCAACTCTTTCAAAAACATTTTTTTATCAATGGTAGATTCGACTGAAGTAAGTTCAATAGCAATTGTGCTTCTATTTAGAGCTTCAAAATTAATTTCTACTGAAGTATTTGGCGCTCCTGAAGCACTATTTGCAGAAACCTCTAAATACAAACCTGCACAAGCTTCAATAATTTCTTTCAATTCCTTTTCTTTAATTATTCGCCAATGCGTATCTTCTAATTTCTGAACCAACTGATATGCTTCCATTAATTTGGGGAGATATTTAGACGGATTCACAAAATCGAAATGTTCTTCTATTTCATATAAAATAGCACCAATTTCTCCCCCATCTTTTAAACGATTCCAAGTGGTATTGATTCCTGAAAAAATATCATTTTCATCTTTGGGCTTGTCTCCTTTTAAAAACTCTACATATTCATTCTGACTTCCTCTGGTAGTAACTCTACCAAAACCCTGACATAAATGTTGGCTACTTGCCATAGACGCTAACTCATTGTTAGAAAGACCTTTTAACGGATAATATACACCAACATCAAAAGCCATTAATTTGCCTTTCGTTGCTTTTTCAAAATCTTGTTGACTCTTATAAAACCAAGAAGATGTATTAAAAAACAATCTTTTTGGCTGCCAAAGACTAGTATATTTTAATTGAGAAGCAAACTGAGAGGTATCGTTAGCGAGGTCAAAAGCGGCAACACTTAACATTGCAGAAGATGTATGGTGACCGTGAGTTGTACCTGGGGTTCTATGATTAAATCTATTAATTATTACATCAGGCTTAAAGGTTCTAATAGCCCAAACAACGTCACTTAATACTTTCTTTTCATTCCAAATTGCTAAAGTTTCATCTGGGTGCTTAGAATATCCAAAATCATTTGCTCTTGTAAAAAATTGTTCACCACCATCAATATTTCTGGCTGCCAATAATTCTTGTGTTCTAATTACCCCTAAAAGTTCTCTAATTTCTGAACCAATTAAATTCTGTCCACCGTCTCCTCTTGTTAAAGACAAATAACCAGTTCTTGCCTTTACTTTATTTGCTAAAAACCCAATTAAACGAGTATTTTCATCATCTGGATGTGCTGCAATGTATAAGGCGGTTCCTAAAAAATTTAGTTTTTGAATTTTTTCATAAATTTGATTGGAAGTTAATTTTTGAGGTTTTTGTGTGTATATTGAGTTCGAAATCAATAAAAACACAATTGTCAGTAAGAAAAAATTCTTCATATTTTAAAGTTTAGACACCAAACAAATGTAGTTTTTTAAGAACTAAAATGAAGTTTGTTAACATAATTATAACATTTTAGAATTCATAAAAAGAATAGTGATAACCTGTTAATAAAATAATTTTTAAAGTCACTTATTTAGAATATATTTGTAATTCAAATAACGAAATAACAGTATATGAAATTCATTGTATCTAGTTCGCAATTATTAAAACAACTACAGGTTTTAGGAGGCGTTATAAATAGCAACAACACATTACCAATTTTAGATAATTTTCTGTTTGAATTATCAGAGAATCAACTAAAAATTTCTGCATCCGATTTAGAAACAACTATGAGTTCTGTAGTTGCTGTAGAAAGTGACAGTTCTGGTTCTATTGCTGTTTCTGCACGTTTACTATTAGATACTTTAAAAACGTTTCCAGACCAACCATTAACCTTTAAAACCGAAGGTAGTAACACCATTGAAATTAGTTCTGATCAAGGGAAGTACGATATGGCTTATTTTGGTGGAGATGAATTCCCGAAAGCGGTTTCATTACCATCACCAAGTAAAACGGTAGTACCTGCAAACATCTTAGGAACTGCAATTTCTAAAACAATATTTGCTGCTGGAAATGATGATTTACGCCCAGTAATGAGTGGAGTCTTTTTTCAGTTTAGTTCTCAAAGCTTAACTTTTGTAGCTACAGACGCTCACAAATTAGTAAAATATACAAGAACAGATGTTACTGCAGATCAAACAGCAGAATTCATTATGCCAAAGAAACCTTTAAATTTATTAAAAGGAATTTTAGGCGGATCTGATAGTGATGTTACAATTGAATATAATGATGCTAATGCCAAATTTACGTTTGATAACGTAGTTTTAGTATGTCGTTTAATTGATGGGAAATATCCTAATTACGAAGCAGTAATTCCAAAAGAAAATCCAAATAAATTAACAGTAGACAGAGCATCTTTCTTAAATTCTGTAAGACGTGTCTCTATTTTTTCTAGCAAAACAACACACCAGATTCGTTTAAAAATGGCTGGTACAGAGTTAAATATTTCTGCAGAAGATTTAGACTTTGCAAATAAAGCAGACGAACGTTTAAGCTGCGATTATCAAGGTGATGATATGCAAATTGGTTTTAACTCTCGTTTTTTAAGTGAAATGTTAAACAATTTAAGTTCTAACGATGTTTTAATTGAAATGTCTTTACCAAACAGAGCAGGAATTTTAACTCCTATTGATGGTACTGATGAAGGTGAACAAGTGACAATGCTTGTAATGCCAGTAATGTTAAATAGTTAATCGATTAAATTTGTTATTCCTGCGCAAGCAGGTATTCACATATAAATAATAAGAAAACCATAATTAATTTTTAAGTTAATTATGGTTTTTTGTTTACATTTAAAAAAATGAATTTCTTAGCGCACTTATACCTTTCCAAAAACGATACCAGTATTATGATTGGCAATTTTATTGCAGATCACATTCAGGGAAATAGATATGAAGGTTTTTCTAAAGAAATTCAGCAAGGTATCTTTTTACACAGAGAAATAGATACGTATACAGATGCACATGAAGTAGTTCGAAAAAGCAAAAGACGATTACATGCACGCTACCGGCATTATGATGGCGTAATTATCGATATTTTTTACGACTACTTCTTGGCTAAAAATTGGACAACCTATTCTGAAATTCCTTTAGAATTATTTACAAAATCGGTTTACAATTTATTAGACGAGGTTAAATTAGATTTGCCTATAAAATCTCAACAATTCATTAATTATATGATTGAATATAATATTCTATTCAACTATAAATATAAAGACGGCATTGAAAAAGTTTTAAACGGTATGAATAAGAGAACAAAAGGGAAATCTCAAATGAACTTAGCTATTGAAGATTTACATAGCTTAGAAGCTGAATTTGAAGCAGATTTTACAGTGTTTTTCAAGGAATTAATAGCACACACAAACCAGAAATTAAAAAAAATTGATACTAGCATATGAGAAAAATAATTTTAGTGCTTACGATTTTATTATTATTTTCTAACTGCAAAACAAATAGCAAGAAAGAAAAAATTACAGGTTTAATTACTGAAAAAGCAATGGTAGTGTCTGCCAGAGAGGAAGCTTCTAAGATTGGTTCTGATATTTTAAAAAAAGGTGGAAATGCTTATGATGCGATGGTTGCGACACAACTTGCATTGGCCGTTGTATACCCAGTTGCTGGTAATATTGGTGGCGGTGGTTTTATGGTTTATAGAGGCAATGACGGAAAAACTGGTGCGTTAGATTTTAGAGAAAAAGCACCTTTAAATGCTAGTAAGGATATGTATTTAGATAAAGAAGGAAATGTAATTCCAGGAAAAAGTAGTTTTGGAATACATTCTGTAGGAGTTCCTGGAACTATTGCTGGCCTTTTTGAAGTGCATCATAAGTTTGGAGGGCTTCCTTTTAAAGATTTAATTCAGCCTGCTATAGATATGGCAAGAAATGGTTTTAAAGTTACAAGTAAGCAAGCAAAAGCTTTAAACCGAACTCGTAAACTTTTCGAAAAAGCAAATAACTACAAAATTTTATTTGACAAAGAATGGAAAAAAGGAAACCTACTAAAACAAGAGGAATTAGCACAAACTCTAGAACGAATAAGAGATGACGGTCAAGATGGCTTTTACAAAGGAAAAACGGCACAATTATTTGTTGATTATGTAAAAGAATTAGGTGGAATTATTTCACTAAAAGATTTAGAAAAATACAAAGCAATTTGGCGCAAACCAATAGAATTTAATTATAAAAATCATAAAATTATTTCTATGACTCTACCAGCAAGTGGCGGAATTTGTCTGGCACAAATTTTAAAATCTATAGAACCTTTTGATTTAACTAAAATAGCACACAACTCTTCAAAATATGTGCAATTATTAACAGAAGCAGAGCGCCGGTCATATGCAGACAGAGCACATTATTTGGGAGATATTGATTTTATAAATGTTCCTGTAGACAGTTTAATAGCAGCTTCATATACTAAAAAAAGAATGAGTTCTTTTTCTTGGGATAAGGCAACAAAATCTTCAGAAGTTTCTCATGGCGCTATTTTAGGACATGAAAGTGATCAAACAACCCACTACTCTATTGTAGACCAATTTGGAAATGCAGTTTCTGTAACTACCACTTTAAATACAGGGTACGGTTCTAAAGTACTTGTAAAAGGAGCAGGATTTTTCTTAAACAATGAAATGGATGATTTTAGTGCAAAGCCAGGAGTACCAAATGTTTATGGCCTTTTAGGTTCTAAAGCGAATGCCATTGCTCCCGAAAAAAGAATGTTAAGTTCTATGACTCCAACAATTGTAGAAAAAGATGGAAAACTTAAAATGGTTTTAGGAACTCCAGGAGGATCTACAATTATAACTTCTGTTTTACAAAATATTATAAATATTGTAGATTATAAGATGGGAATGCAAGAATCTGTAAATAAAGCGCGTTTTCATCATCAATGGTTGCCAGACAACATTAGAATGGAAACAAATGGGTTTAATAGTAATACAAAAGACAACTTAAAGGCTTTAGGCTACGAATTGGTAGAGGGTAACTCTTTAATTATTGGACGTGTTGATGCTATTTTAATGCTGCAAAACGGAAAGTTAGAGGGTGGCGCAGACCCCAGAGGAGACGATAAAGCTGTTGGTTTTTAATTAGTTATGGGTACAAAATAAAAAAATTGATTAATTTTAGCATTATAATTGTGAAGATAAATCAGCTTTTTCGTCTACATAACTATTTTACAAAGGTAACTGCAGTCCGTATAAAAAAAGCACTCGAAATAACAACCTTTTACTAGAACTGATTAAAAACTAAACTATGATTCAACCTTTTCACTTTGCAATACCTGTTCAGAACCTAGAAACATGCAGAGCTTTTTACAAAGATGTTTTAAATTGTGAAGAAGGCCGTTCTACTGAAGATTGGGTAGATTTTAATTTCTTCGGTCATCAGTTAGTAATACATCAAAAAGAAGACTTTAAAGCAGTAAGAATATCAAATCCTGTAGATGGGTACGATGTTCCTGTTCCACATTTTGGCGTAGTTTTAAGTTGGAAAGATTGGCATGATTTAGCAGATCGATTAAAAGCTACAAATACAAAGTTTGAAATAGCACCTTGCATTCGTTTTAAAGGAAAAGTTGGTGAACAAGCAACTATGTTTTTTAAAGATCCAGAAAATAACGCTTTAGAGTTTAAAGCATTTAAAGATATAAAGCAACTCTTTGCTAAATAATGCAATTATTAGAAAAACATATTGTTGAAGAATTAGAAAACAAAGTTCGTTTTCAAGAATATGGTGTTGGAATATTTATTACAACACCTACTAAGTCTGCTATTAAAAAAGCAATCAAAAAGAAACTTATTTTTATTGACGGAGTTATAGCTACCACTGCTATATATATTTCTGGTGGTGAAAAAATTGAACTGTTTGAATCTGAAAATTCATCAACTTTTGAGAGGTTAAAGTTACACCTAGAAGTAGTATTTGAAGATGATTACTTAGCGATCATTTGTAAACCAGCAGGAATTCTAGTTAGTGGCAATAAATTTGTAACCATTACAAACGGATTAACACAAAATCTTAAAAAAAGCAGGCATTCAAATGCTGTAAAGCCACAACCTGTGCACAGATTAGATTATCCTACGAGTGGCCTCTTACTAGTTGGAAAAACGAATACCGCAATTACAGAACTTAGTAAGTTATTTGAACACAAAGAAATCAAAAAAACCTACTTTGCAATTACTATTGGCAAAATGAATTCTAAAGGAACTATAAATTCAACTATCGATGAAAAGGATGCACTCACAGAATTTGAAGTAATAGCTTCTGTTGCTTCAGAACGTTTTAGCTTTTTAAACTTAGTAAAACTACAACCTAAAACGGGTAGAAAACATCAAATAAGAAAACATTTGTTTGCAATTGGAAATCCTATTTTAGGAGACAAGGAATATTTTTTAGAACATAAAATATTAAATGGTAAAGGATTATTTTTACATGCAGCTTCTTTAGAATTTATACATCCTTTTACAAAAGCTATCATTTTAAGCTCAAAAGAACTTCCAAAGAAATTTACTAAGATTTTTTCTGATTTTTAAATTATAATGAGCCAAACAAATAGTTTTTTCTTCTAAAAATTAATAATTTAGCTTCTTATATAATGTTTTGCTATGAAA
>Ga0308004_10000241_pt1 | contig 26835 bp, 19 predicted proteins | sample Neamet38_FD_203156 | JGI IMG/M metagenome (GOLD analysis project Ga0308004, IMG submission 203156) | Marine microbial communities from water near the shore, Antarctic Ocean - #38 | ecosystem: Environmental > Aquatic > Marine > Unclassified | place: Southern Ocean | collected 2014-06-06 | reverse complement strand
CCTTAAAAAGAGAACGAATTGAGGGAACAGATTTGGTTTTTTTAAGAGAATTAACGGGTGGGATTTATTTTGGAGAACGAGGAAGAAAAGATGATGGTAACACCGCCTTTGACACTTGTACTTATACCCGAAATGAAATACAACGATTGGCTAAAAAAGGTTTTGAGTTGGCCATGACCCGATCTAAAAAATTATGCTGTGTAGACAAGGCAAACGTTTTGGAGAGTTCTCGACTGTGGAGAGAAACTGTTCAAAAGATGGAAAAAGACTATCCAGAAGTGGAGGTTGCTTATGAATTTGTCGATGCCGTTGCCATGCGTTTGGTGCAATGGCCAAACAGTTATGACGTATTAATCACTGAAAACCTTTTTGGTGATATTCTCACCGATGAAGCTTCTGTTATTTCAGGTTCAATGGGCTTGATGCCCTCTGCGTCTGTTGGGTCTAAAATTGGGCTATTCGAGCCCATTCACGGATCTTTTCCTCAAGCTACAGATAAAGACATCGCCAATCCACTGGCCACAGTTTTGTCTGCAGCAATGATGTTTGAAATGGCATTTGGATTGCACGAAGAAGGGGCTTTGATTCGGAAAATTGTCGATCAATCGCTCGAAGAAGGCATTGTCACAGAAGACTTGGTTGAAGGGAATGAAAAAGCCTATAAAACTAGTGAAGTTGGAGATTATTTAGCCAGTCAAATAAAATAATATATTTTAATTTTTTATATTATTTTAAATTAAAAGTTTGTCAGCTTAAAACCCTATTTTCGAACAGATGGAGGTTAAAAAAAACATAGCGGTTTTAGGTGGAGGTGCCGCAGGATTTTTCGCAGCGATTTCCGCTAAAACACACCACCCTGAAGCAAATGTTATCCTCTTTGAAAAAACCAGTAATGTACTGGCTAAGGTAAAAGTGTCTGGTGGTGGTCGCTGTAATGTGACCAATGGCAATACAGACATTAATTCGCTCTGCTTGGCTTATCCTAGGGGAGGTAAAAAACTTAAAAAAATACTACATCAATTTTCGACACAAGATACTAAAAATTGGTTTGAAATGCGTGGAGTGCCATTAAAGACCGAAGCTGATCAAAGGATTTTTCCAGTTTCCAATCAGTCACAAAGTATCATAGATTGTTTGATGGAAGCAATTGAAAAACTAGGCGTAAACCTTAAACGCAGCTCCCACATAAAAAGTCTAAAACGAATAGAGGAAAAATGGATACTCCAATTTAACGATAATGAAAAATCCAAGTCCTTCGACTCCGTAATTGTAGCAACAGGCGGAAGCCCAAAACTCAAAAGTTTTGATTGGCTAAAAAACTTGGGACACAAAATCATTCCGCCAGTACCTTCACTTTTTACTTTTAACATGCCCAAGGAACCAATCACAGCATTGATGGGGATTGCTGTTGAAGAGGCACAAGTGAAAATCATTGGAACTAAAATACTAACTCAAGGGCCATTGCTCATCACCCATTGGGGAATGAGTGGTCCAGCCATACTCAAAGCTTCTTCTTTTGGAGCAAGGGCATTAAGCAACAAAGAATATCAGTTTGAGGTTCAAGTCAATTGGCTGAATGAATCCAATACAGAACTGCTCTTTGAAAAGCTGCAAGCTTTTATCGAAATAAATCCTCAAAAGAAAATAATCAACCACAAAGCATTTCCCCTCCCCCAGCGTTTGTGGAAGCATTTGGTTGTCACCTGTGACATCCCTGTATCGAGAAGCTGGATAGAATTGGGGAAGAAAAAAAGTCGCCAATTGATTACACTGCTTTCGCAGCATAAATTTAAAGTAGCAGGAAAAACAACTTTCAAAGAAGAGTTTGTTACCTGTGGCGGCGTTTCGCTTGCCGATGTTGACCTAAACACACTCAAAAGCAAAATAGTCCCGAATCTCTATTTCGCTGGTGAAGTCATCGATGTTGACGCAATAACTGGAGGTTATAATTTCCAAGCAGCTTGGAGCACTGGATTCATTGCGGGCAAGCTTGCTTGAGTGCACTTTCAAATCAAAATAAAAGAGTTTCAACCCATCTAAGTCTGTAAAATTTATAAGAAAATTTAAACAGATTTTCTTTTTTAAAACACATAAAAAAAGATAGAGAATAGATAATTTAAAAATGTTTTATTTTGAATGAATTAACCGCGTCTGAAGAATATTAATACATTCAACAGACAAATAAAATTAAGTGTTAATTAATTCATATAGTAAAATATAGATTTAAATAGTTTTTTGTAAATTCTACATTAATTTATTTTTCATGGAAGTCGTAAAACACGAAGGCGGTTTTAAAAAGCTAGAAACAAACCCCAATATCAACAGAAAGGTTATTCATTTAAAAGACTTAATGTTTACCATTATTGAGTTTTCAAATGGTCCTATGGAAGTACCTGATCTTCCTCACAACCATCCCCATGAGCAAATCTCTTATGTTGCCGCTGGCAGGTTAAAGTTATTCATTGAAGACAGAGAATACCTCCTCAGTGAAGGAGATGTTTTTAAAGTTGAATCCAGTCTAAACCATTCCATACAAACCTTAACAGAATTCGTAAAACTCATCGATGGATTCTCCCCGATTCGAGAAGATTTCTTACAACGATCCCATTAAAAAATTAAAAGTCATACTTCTTTTTTAAATTTCATTCACATTTATAATTTAACCCCAACCTAAACACCTCATGAAAAAAATAAAAACCCTGCTACTTTTTGCCATTTTATTCGCATTTGTAAATTGCGATTCCCAATCCAGTAAAATGGGTGATTTTAAGTTATTGCCACATCCTAAAGAGTTTTCAATCACTGGGGTTAGTGACTTAAAGCACAGCGATCTCAAGTTTTATTATGCCTCAAATAATGAGGCGCTCCCTGAAAACGGTCCATTGCTTGGGAATATTCTTGAAGTAAAAGATTCAAAGGGTGCACAAATTTGCTTTTCAATAAAAAGCAATTTGAGTGTGAAACCCGAGGGTTATCAACTCGAAATTTCTGCCCATCAAATCGTGATCACAGCCAAAGATCAAGCGGGCTTGCTTTATGGATTTTCCACTTTAGAACAGCTCATGGAAGATGCCAAAGATCAAAAAGTTGCGCTTCCCATCTGCAAAATAAAAGACTACCCCCTACTCGCCTATCGCGCCATTCAACTTGATATCAAACACCACAGAGAGAGAGTTTCCTATTATTATGATTTGATGGACAAGTTGAAAAAATATAAAATCAATGGAATCATAATAGAGTTTGAAGATAAAATTATATATGAACGGCAACCTTTGATTGGAACTCAAGAAGCATTGAGTATTACCGAATGGAAAAAACTCAGTGAATATGCTCACGCAAGAAATATCCAAATCAGTCCGTTGGTTCAAGGACTCGGGCACGCATCATTTATTTTAAAACACGAAAAATACAAGGAACTTCGGGATGACCCGGAAAACGATTGGGCTTTCAACCCCTTAGATCCCAGAACCTATGAACTTCAGTTTGATTTGTATCGCGATGCTATAAAAGCGACGCCCCATGGAAAATACTTCCACGTGGGAGGTGATGAAGTGCACACCACCGGAAGGGGAAGTGGTAAAACATCATTGGAACTGCAATTGATATGGCTCAATAAAGTCTGTAAATTTGCTGGTGACAATAACAGAATTCCTATTTTTTGGGATGACATGCCGCTAAAATATGCCGGGGTTTATGATCCCATGTTTAAACCAGAAATGACAAAAGCATCAGTCGATAAAGTTTGGGAAGAAAACCAGTATAAATTAGAAGAATTCTTGCATCTTTTTCCTAAGAACTGCATCTACATGCGCTGGAATTATAGTGCCTCCCAATCCATTGGAAATTCAAAAACAATGGAATGGTTTTCTGAAAAAGGATTTCAAGTAATGGGAGCAACAGCTGGACAAACTCGCTGGGTTTTGATGCCACAAGAAGAAAGCAATATGGACAACATAAAAACATTTACTTTGTCTTCTATTGAAAACAATCTCAGTGGTTTATTACTTACCCTCTGGGATGACGATTCGCCTCATTTTGAATTGTATATGCGTGGAATAATTGCTTTTTCTGCCTATTCTTGGTCAGGAGAAAACAGCACCAAAGAAGCCATTAAGTCTGCCTACAGACAAAGGGAGTTTTCTTATGAAGTGGCAAATAAGGAACATGCCTTTATCGATCAATTAGAAGCGCCAGTTGCCTTTTGGAAGAACATGCTCCTAGATGGGTTTGATCGAAATAAAATAAAAAAAAGCAACCAACCTTCAGAGGATTTATTAATTGAGCTACCCAACAAAGAAAACAAGGGAAAATGGAGTGAGAAGTATAAGGATTTTTTAAATAAGGCCCAACTAAACTTATTGACTTGTGATACAATTGCTTTAAAAATAAAGTACACAAAGAGCCAAGCCAAGAGAAACAACTTTACCCTTGAGGTTTATGAGCAGGTCAATAAAGTCGTACGTTATAACAATGAGCTATTAATTTCACTCAAAAATTATGATGAGGCAAAAAGCAAAGAGCAAACCTCACTATATCTTGATAAAATAAAGCAATTGGTTGGGGAGTTTAGCGTAATAAGAGATAACCTAGAAAAGACTTATGCAAAGACCCGAATTCTAACCAAATCTGAAAACTATATTTTAGATCAAGACCATCATTCCCATTTAGCGAATCAGTCAACGTCTTTCGATTGGCAATTTCATGTTGAAATGCTAATGCTTGAAAAAATAGAAGAAGAATTATTTTGACTCATAGCAAAACCCTAATTATAAAAATTAAAAATAGTCTATTTATCTCATTTTTTCTTTTAATTTATTCCTGTAATACCACCGCAGGAATCGAAATGAAGCAAGAAAGTACCATAGCCATAGAAGCTACAGATACAAATGAGATGATCCTCAAAAAGGCGACCCATGTCATTCCAACACCAAATCAATTAGAGGCATTGAAAACTGAATACATGGCGTTTATTCACTTTGGTCCCAACATCTTCTCAAAAAAAGAATGGGGAAGCGGAATGGAGAATCCTGAAATATTCGACCTGCAAAACCTGGATACCGATCAATGGTGTAAAACAATTAAATCGGCAGGGATGAAAATGGTCATTTTTACTGCCAAGCATCACGATGGATTTGTTTTGTTTCAAAGTCGTTACACCAAGCATGGGGTGATGTCCTCTTCCTTCAAAAACGGCAAAGGAGACGTATTGAAAGAATTGTCTGAATCTTGTGAAAAATATGGGTTGAAATTGGGGATTTACCTTTCCCCTGCAGACTTGTATCAAATTGAAAATAAAGAAGGACTGTATGGAAACCTCAGTAAATATACTGAAAGAGTTATTCCTAGAGTTGTGGAAGGCCGACCATTTAAAGACAAAAGAATTTTCAAGTTTATGGCAGATGATTACAATGAATATTATCTCAACCAGCTTTTTGAATTATTAACAGAATATGGTCCTATTCATGAAGTGTGGCTTGACGGGGCACATCCAAAAAGAAAAGGAGGACAAAAATATAATTACCTGGCGTGGAAGGAACTAATAAGCGAACTGGCCCCCGAAGCAGTTGTTTTTGGCAAACAAGATGTTAGATGGTGTGGAAATGAAGCTGGTATTACTCGCGAAACGGAATGGAATGTTATTCCCTATCAAGAAGATCCTAACGAGATAAATTCCTTTGCTGATCTCACAAATATCGACCTTGGAAGCCGAGAAAAACTTTATCAGGGAAAGTTTCTTCATTACCAACAAGGGGAAGTTGACACCTCCATTCGTGAAGGTTGGTTTTACAGGAATGATGACGAGCAAAAGGTTAGAAATGCAGATGATGTTTTTGATATTTACGAAAGATCGGTTGGTGGCAATGCCACTTTAATCATGAATATTCCCCCAAATCGAGAAGGACGTTTTTCACCACGTGATTTGGGGGCTTTAGTAGAATCCGGAAGGAGAATAAAATCAACTTACACCGTAAATTTACTTGAAGGAGCAACTGGGCCAAATGAAATTTTGGATGAAAATGATAATAGTTTTTTATTAATTGATGGCACTAAAGAAGTAATAATAACAACAAAAAAACCAATTTCAACCAACAGGTTTGTCATTCAAGAGGCCATCACCACGCATAGTGAAAGGATAGAGAAACATGCCCTAGATGCATGGGTAGGTAACGAATGGAAAGAAATCGCTTCGGCAACGAATATTGGGTATAAAAGAATCCTTCGTTTTCCAGAAATTGAAACCAATAAATTCAGATTTCGAGTTTTAGAATCAAGAAACACTCCCGCAATATCAGTAGTTAAAGCGCACTATTACCAACCGATTCCTCCAGAAATCGCTATTGAAATAGATTCAATAGGGCAGGTAATAATTACTCCAAAAAAACATGAATTCAAATGGAAACCCCATGGAGAAAACACAATTCTAAATATTAATGGAGACATCGAAATTCATTACACAATCGACGGAAGCACTCCCTCTAAAAACTCAAAGCGATATACAGCTCCATTTAGTTTAAAAACAGGGGAAGTAAAGGCTACGGCTTTTGTTAAAGGAAAATCAGGTAACGAAGCTTTTTTAAGTCTCAAATAAAATGTAATATGAAAATAGGCTACCTTCAAAACGAACCCATATTCGGCGATAAAAAAAAGAATTTTGAAAACGTACGTCAGCTAATTAAATCCAGTAAGACTGACCTTTTGGTGCTCCCTGAATTATTTGCCACGGGCTATACCTTCACTTTTGCAGAAGAAGCGAGAAACCTTGCCGAAAAAAAAGATGGAGCAACTGCAACTTATTTAAAAGAAATCTCGTTACAGATTGAAGGCACTGTAATTGGCGGCTTTATAGAGTTAGAAGATGACAAAGCATATAATGCTCTTCTAATTGTTTCAAAGGGAAAAGTGATTGATACTTATAAAAAAATTCATCTTTTTAATCGTGAGAATTTATGGTTTACTCCTGGCGATGAAGCGCCTAAAGTCTATGAAATTGATGGTGTGAAAATCGGTGTTATGATCTGTTTCGATTGGGTTTTTCCTGAAACATGTCGATCGCTTTCGCTTCAGGGAATGCAGGTGCTAGCCCACCCTTCAAACCTCGTCCTTCCCCATTGTCAAAGTGCCATGATTACGCGCTGTTTAGAAAACAGAATCTTTGCAGTAACCGCCAATAGAATCGGAAATGAACTTAGAGGAGGTGATGAATTTAGTTTTACGGGGAAGAGTCAAATTACTTCTTGGAATGGAAAAACTCTTACCACTGCAACTGAAGACAAAGTAGGTGTAGGAATTATAGAAATCGATGAAAAAGAGGCCAACAACAAGCAAATCAATGCTTTTAATGATTTAATTAAAAATAGAAGGTCAAACTTATACGATCTTTAAGGACATTTCAATCAAAAACCAATGACACAGTCTTATAAAAGAAAACATGAATTAGAAGAAAAGTATGATACCATCGTCATTGGATCTGGTATTGGGGGACTCACAGTAGCTGCTTTGCTGGCAAAAGAAGGTGAAAAGGTTCTTGTATTAGAAAGACATTATACTGCGGGTGGATTTACGCATGTATTCACTAGAAAAGGGTATGAATGGGATGTTGGAATTCATTACATCGGAGAAGTACAAAGACCGAACAGCGCCATTAAAAAAATCTTTGATTATGTCACCAATAGAAAATTAGAATGGGAGGACATGGGCGAAGTTTATGATCGCATTATTATTGGAAACAAAACCTATGATTTAGTCAAAGGAGTTGATAATTTTCAAAAACAATTATTTGAATATTTTCCAGTAGAAAAAGAAGCGATTAAAAAATATGTAGAACTTATTTTTCTTTCTAACAAATACATGGGTAAGTTCTATAGCGCCAAAGCGCTTCCAGCCATTGTGAATTTTTTTATGGGGAGGCGAATGCGAAAAGACTACTTAAAATATGCCGATCAGACAACTCAAGAAGTTTTAGAATCCATCACTGATAATCAAGAATTAATAAAGGTCTTGACCGGTCAATATGGGGACTATGGTTTGCCCCCGAGACAAAGTAGTTTTGCGATGCATGCATCGGTAGTGAAACACTATTTTAGTGGAGGAAGCTTTCCAGTGGGAGGATCCTCTCAAATATTAAAAACCATTGACCCTGTCATTGAAGCTGCTTCAGGAACAATTTTGACTAGTGCCGAGGTGCAAGAAGTCATCATTGAAAACAATAGAGCAATAGGAGTGAAAATGAAAGATGGAAAAAGTTTTTATGCTGAAAAAATAGTCAGTGGAACTGGTATTTTTAACACCTATGAAAAACTAATTCCAGAGCATATTGTAGAAAAACATCAGCTCAGAAAACAGCTTAAAAAGATCAATCCTTCTGTAGCTCATGTCAGTCTTTATATTGGTTTAAGCGGAAGTCCCAAAGAATTAAAACTACCAAAAACTAACTTTTGGATTTATCCAGAGAAAGGAGACCATGATCAATGTGTGGACAACTATCTAAAAGACAATCAAGCCGCTTTTCCAGTGGTATATATTTCCTTTCCTTCAGCTAAAGACCCCACTTGGTCTGAGCGGTATCCAAACAAGAGTACTATAGACATCATTACACTGCTGCCCTTCGAATTGGTTGCAGAATGGCAAGGTTCTAAATGGATGAAACGCGGGGCTGAATATGAAGCTTTTAAAGAAAAAACAAGCAAACGTTTACTTGAAGCACTATTTAATCAACTTCCCCACCTAGAAAAAAATATCGATGTCTACGAACTTTCTACTCCTTTGACAACGCAAAATTTTGTGAATTATAAGAAAGGTGAAATCTATGGCATTGATCATACACCTCAGCGTTTTAGGCAGAAATTCTTAAAACCTCGAACTCCAATCAAAAACTTCTACCTGACAGGCCAAGATATCGTAACTGCAGGAGTTGGAGGCGCACTATTTTCGGGCGTAATAACTGCCTCCTTGATGAAGGGAAAAAACTTTATGCAAAAAGTTTACAATTCAAAACAAACTTAATGTTACAACAAATAATCTGTTGAAACAAAATTAGATTCCTTTGAATTTAATAGATTTTCCAAAATCTCATTGTTGTAAGGGTTGTCCTTAGAAGCAACAAAAGTTCTTATGGAAAAAGAACGCAGTGCATCAAAAACGCTTAAGGTTCCAACAGCAGAGTTCTTTCTTCCTGCAAATGGATAAACATCAGGGCCGCGTTGACAAGCACTGTTTAGATTCACACGACAAACTAGGTTCGATAAAATATCGATCAGTGGTCCGATTTTTCTTACATCTCTTCCGAAAAGACTCACTTGCTGACCGTAGTCTGAAGCTGCCATCGCATCCAAAGGCTCGTTAATATCTTTATAAGCAATGATCGGTATTACAGGACCAAATTGTTCTTCTTTATATACATTCATGCTCTCGTCAACGGGATAAAGCACTGCAGGATAAGAGTAATTTACGGACTGTTGCCCGCCCTTTTTGTTCATGACTTTGGAGCCTTTTGAAACCGCATCATCAATAAGTCCTTTTATATAGGCTGGTTTTGAAGGTTCAGGAAGTGGAGTTAAAAAAGAACCTTGTTCCCATGGTAAACCATATTTCAAAGCATCAACAGCAGCAGAAAACTTAGTGTTAAATTCATCAACTAAAGATTCGTGTACATAGAGCACTTTCAGTGCAGTACACCGTTGTCCGTTAAATGATAATGTTCCTGAAATGCATTCTTTGATGGTATGATCTAAATCAGCATCAGGAAGAATAATTCCCGGGTTCTTAGCCTCCAAGCCTAAAACCAATCTCAATTTATTTTTTCTAGGATGTTCATCTTGTAAAGCAACTGCTGAGGTACTGTGTCCAATTAGAGCCAAAACGTCTATAACTCCAGTTTTCATAATTGGCTGAGCTATTTTTCTACCTCTACCAAAAACAATATTTACAACTCCGGCTGGAAAACTTTCTTGGAAAGCTTTCAATAATGGAGTAATTAGTAATACACCGTGTTTTGCAGGTTTAAATATGGCTGTATTCCCCATAACAATGGCAGGAATTAATAGACAAAAAGTCTCATTCAGTGGATAGTTATAAGGACCCAAACATAACACTACTCCTAATGGACCACGACGAATATGTGCATGGATTCCTCCTTCTTTTTCAAACTTTGCACTGCGATGATCAAGTTTTTTATAAGCCTCTACGGTATCATAGATGTAATCAATGGTACGATCAAATTCCTTTTGTGAGTCCCCTAAGGATTTCCCGATTTCCCACATTAAAAGTTTTACGACCTCTTCGCGATGCTCTTTCATTTTACCTGCAAATTTTTCTAAACAGGTCAAACGTTCTTTGACTTTCATGGTCGGCCAAAGTCCTTTACCACGATCAAATGCTTTATTTGCAGCATCTAATGCTTCCAAAGCAGTTTCGGACTCCATGTCAGGAATTGTTCCCAGAAATGTAGGAGCCATTTCTCCCGACTCGTTTTCTGTCTGAATAGTTGAAAAAACTTCAGAAGAAGGTCCTTTCCATGATTTGATTTCTCCGTTAACCAAGTAATCCTTTGAATGGATAGGAGTAACTTGAAATTGTTTAGGAACTTGATTCATTTTCATTGTCATAAGCTTATAAATAAAAAAGAAAACAGAAGTTAAGGACTGTTTTCTCTATTCAAAATTTGATTTTAAAATTTTAATATAATTAAAATATAATTATTAGTCAGGGGTTATATTATTTTTTTCATGTCAGTCATCGACTCTCTCAATTCATAGCCAATCATCTCAACTGGATGGTAACGAATAATTTCGTTAACATCAATTAAGTCACGATTATCAGCACCATTCCCTTTTCCTTCAGCAAAAGCAGTACCAATAACGTCAGTATCAATGCCCTTCATAAAGTCTTCTAAAAGCGGCTTTGCAGCATGATCGAAAAGATAACAGCCATATTCGGCAGTATCAGAAATGACTCGGTTCATTTCAAAAAGTTTTTTTCTTGCAATTGTATTCGCTATTAATGGTGTTTCGTGTAAAGACTCATAATAGGCTGACTCTCCTTTAATCCCAGCAGCTACCATCGTGTCAAAAGCCAATTCAACTCCAGCGCGAACAAAAGCAACCATCAATACCCCGTGATCAAAATATTCCTGATCTGATATTTCTTTTTCTGTAACTACTGTCTTTTCAAAAGCAGTTTGGCCAGTAGCGGCTCTCCAAGTCAATAGGCTTTTATCATCATTGGCCCAATCTTCCATCATGGTTTTAGAAAAGTGTCCTGACATAATATCATCCATGTGCTTCTGAAATAACGGAGCAAGTATTTGTTTTAACTCTTCCGAAAGTTCAAAGGCTTTGATTTTCGCAGGATTAGAAAGGCGATCCATCATGTTTGTAATACCACCGTGTTTTAATGCTTCGGTGATGGTTTCCCAACCATATTGGATTAATTTAGCAGCATAAGTAGGATCTATTCCTTTTTCAATCATTTTGTCAAAAGAAAGAATTGAGCCTGTTTGAAGAACACCACAAAGAATGGTTTGTTCTCCCATTAAATCTGACTTAACTTCAGCTACAAAAGAAGATTCTAAAACACCTGCACGATGACCTCCCGTTGCTACAGCATAAGCTTTTGCATATTCGAACCCGTTATCCTGAGGATCATTCTCTGGATGAACAGCGATCAATGTGGGAACTCCAAAACCTCTTAAATATTCTTCTCTTACTTCAGAACCAGGACACTTTGGAGCAACCATGATTACGGTCAAATCTTCTCTAACAGTCATTCCTTCCTCAACGATATTGAATCCGTGAGAATAAGAAAGTGTAGCACCTTTCTTCATTAAAGGAACAATTGCTTTTACTACTGGAGTATGATTTTTATCTGGCGTTAAATTAATCACAAGATCTGCACTAGGAATCATTTCCTCATAGGTTCCAACAGAAAACTTGTTGTCTACTGCATTTTGGTAAGAAGCTCTTTTTTGATCAATTGCCCCTTGACGAAGGGAATAATTGATATCAAGACCTGAGTCACGCATGTTTAAACCCTGGTTTAATCCCTGAGCACCGCATCCAACTATTACAATTTTTTTACCCTTTAAAGCTTCGATACCGTTCTTGAATTCAGAAGAATCCATGAAACGACATTGAGCCAATTGATTTAGTTGTTCTCTTAGTGAAAGTTGATTGAAATAATTCGTCATTATTTTATTGATTTAATCGTTAATTATCTTTTTTAAAAGTATTCAAAATATCTGAGATTCCCATTTTAGATTTGGTTACCGAAATTCTTCCCGAACGAACAAACTGAAGCAATCCAAAAGGAGCTAAATCTTTACGTAATTTTTCTGTTTCTTCACGAAAGCCTGTTTTTTCAATGACAAAAAACTCGGGAGTAACCACAACAATATTTGCATGGCTATCCTTAATTACGTTTTGGATGTGTCGTTCTTCAAAAAGTGACCTGGATTGAACTTTAAACAATGCTGATTCCTGAAAAATCGTTTCCTCATCAGTATGGTAATAAGCCTTTATGACATCAACCTGTTTTTCAATTTGTTGGATAAGTTTTTTTACCTTCTCCTCCTCTAATTCAACGATAATAACAAAGCGAAAGACGTTCTTAATCTCTGAAGGAGAAGTTGAAAAGCTTTCTATATTAATGTGTCGTTTTAAGAATATAGCTGAAATTCGGTTTAATAACCCAACATTATTTTCAGAGTATATTGATATGGTATAAGTGTTGTTATTTTTCACAATATAAAATTAAGTAAGTCGTATTTCTGAAACTGATGCACCAGTCGGAATCATAGGGAAAACATTGGCTTCTTTCTCAACACATATTTCTAAAAAATAAGGTTTATCTGAAGCGATCATCTCTGCAACAGCAGCATCAAGATCTTCTCTTTTATCCACTTTTTTAGCATCCAAATAGTAACCCTTTGCGATGGCCACAAAATCAGGGTTTACCATTTCAGTGGAAGCGTATCTTTTTTCAAAAAAAAGCTGTTGCCATTGTCTTACCATCCCTAGAAAATCATTATTTAAAACAACAATTTTTACTGCAGTTTGGGTTTGAAAAATAGTACCCAATTCTTGAATCGTCATCTGATAACCTCCATCACCAATCACGGCAACGACTTCTCTATCTGGTGCTCCCATTTTAGCTCCAATTGCTGCTGGAAGTGCAAAACCCATTGTACCAAGACCTCCAGAAGTAACGTTACTCTTAGACCGAACAAATTCTGCATATCGACAGGTAACCATTTGATGTTGCCCTACATCAGTAACGATCACAGCATCCCCTTTAGTGTATTTGTTTATTGCCATGATAGCCTCTCCCATGGTCAACCCTTCTTTTGTTGGATTAAGGTCTTTATCAATAACCTTTTCCACTTCAATTTTCATGTATTCATCAAAGCGATTGATCCATTTTTCATGAGTTTTATTTTTTATCAAAGATAACATTGCAGCTAAGCTGTCTTTACAACTTCCCATTACTGGAATGTCTGCTTCTACATTTTTATTTAACTCGGCATAGTCTATTTCAAAATGAATGACTTTGGCTTGCTTTGCGTAAGTATTAAGATCTCCAGTTACTCGGTCATCAAAACGCATCCCAATGGCGATTAACAAATCACATTCGTTGGTGAGCATGTTTGGTCCATAGTTCCCATGCATTCCGACCATTCCTACGTTGAGTGGATGCGCTGTTGGCAAAGCAGAAAGTCCAAGAATGGTCCAAGCAGCAGGAATACCAGATTTCTCAACAAAATCTTTAAACTCTTGTTCCGCATTTCCAAGAATAACCCCTTGTCCCCATATAATAAATGGTTTTTTAGCATTATTGATTGCTTCCGCAGCTTCAATAATAGCAGTCGGTTCAATTTCTGGAATAGGTTTATAACTTCTTATTCCAGTACATTTCTCATAAGAGAAATAAAAAGTATCAAACTGGGCATCTTTTGTAATGTCAATTAAAACAGGTCCCGGACGACCAGAACGCGCAATGTAAAATGCCTTTGCCATAACCGATGGAATTTCACTTGCTTTTGTTATTTGACAATTCCATTTTGTAACTGGCGTTGAAATACCAATAATGTCAGTTTCTTGAAAAGCATCAGATCCCAATAAGTGAGATGCTACTTGTCCTGTAATACAAACCATAGGGGTAGAATCTATTTGAGCATCAGCAATCCCAGTAACTAAGTTTGTTGCACCAGGGCCAGAAGTTGCCATCGCAACCCCCACTTTACCTGAAGTCCTAGCAAAACCTTGTGCTGCATGAGTTGCTCCTTGTTCATGTCTTGTTAAAACATGTTGAAGTTCGTCTTGAAACTTATATAATTCATCGTAGATGGGCATGATTGCTCCCCCAGGATAGCCGTAAATCAAGTCAACCCCTTCTGCCAAAAGACAGCGAATTACTGCTTCGGCTCCGCTTATTTTGATTCCCTTCGTTGGGTTATCAGAAATTTTATTCTTCGTTGTTTTCATTTTTATTCCATATCAGTTACACAACCTTCTGAAGCTGTAGCAACACTTTTAATGTATTTAAATAATACTCCCTTAGTAAATTTATATGCTGGTTGTATCCATTTATTTTTCCTAGTTTCAATTTCAGAATCAGACAAATCAACACTCAAAGTATTGGTTTCGGCATTAATCGTGATAATATCCCCATCTTTCAAAAGTCCAATCGAACCTCCTTCTTGGGCTTCAGGAACAATGTGTCCTACGACAAAGCCGTGTGTTCCTCCTGAAAATCTACCATCCGTAATAAGGGCAACATCTTTTCCAAGACCAGCACCCATAATTGCAGCAGTAGGTTTCAACATTTCTGGCATCCCTGGACCTCCTTTTGGACCTTCATAACGAATGACCACCACATCTCCTTTCTTTACTTTTCCTGCACGAATTCCGTCATTGGCGTCATATTCTCCATTGAAAACTCTGGCAGGACCAACAAAACGTAAACCTTCCTTACCTGTTATTTTAGCAACCGAGCCTCCGGTAGCTAAATTTCCTTTTAAAATCCTTATGTGCCCCGTCGCTTTGATTGGATTATTAAGAGGTCTAAGCAAATCTTGATTTTCTTTTAAGCTCGGTACCAATGCCAAATTCTCAGCAAGGGTATTACCCGTAACCGTTAAACAATCGCCATGAAGCATGTTGTTTTCGAGCATAAACTTCAAAACCGCTGGAACTCCTCCAATATTATGAAGGTCTTTCATCAGGTATTTTCCACTTGGTTTTAAGTCAGCTAAGAATGGTGTAGAATCGCTTATTCTTTGAAAATCATCAATGGTTAAATCAATATCAGCTGCTTTGGCTATGGCCAGAAAATGCAATACTGCATTTGTAGACCCTCCCAATACTGTGATCAAACGCAATGCGTTTTCCAATGATTTTTTTGTAACTATATCAAGGGGTTTAATGTCCTTTTCCAAAAGGTTTTTCATCGCAGGCCCCAAAGCCTTACATTCTTCTATTTTCTGGTCACTTACAGCAGGGTTTGACGAGTTGTACGGCAAAGCCATCCCAAGTACTTCTATTGCAGAAGCCATAGTGTTTGCTGTGTACATTCCACCGCAAGCGCCTGCTCCAGGACATGCGTTACGAATAACCTCTTTGTATTCTTTTTCGTCAATAACACCCGCTACTTTTTCTCCCCAAGCTTCAAAGGCAGATACAATATCAAGCTCTTTGTCTTTGTGACAACCAGCAGCAATAGTACCTCCATAAACCAGTATGGAAGGACGGTTCAGACGAAGCATCGCCATCAGTGCACCCGGCATATTTTTATCACAGCCTACTACCGTTACAACCCCATCATAAGACATGGCCTGAACCACAGTTTCAATCGAATCCGCAATAATATCTCTTGAGGGCAGTGAAAATCTCATTCCAGGAGTTCCCATAGAAATCCCATCACTTACACCAATAGTATTAAAAATCAAACCCAACATATCATGGGGAGCAATTCCCTCTTTCACGTGAACTGAAAGATCATTCAGGTGCATGTTACATGGATTCCCCTCATAGCCTGTACTTGCAATTCCAATCAGAGGTTTTTTGAAGTCCTCATCGGTCATTCCGATTGCATGTAACATCGCTTGCGCAGCAGGCTGTGTGGTATCTTGCGTAACTCTTTTACTGAATTTATTAAGCTCCATTCTATTTAATTTAACACGAATTTAATTTGAGTCAATAAATAAGTGTTTATTAATATGTTATTATACATTATGTTCAAAACAAAACAAGCTTATTCAATCAATTGATTTATAACGTTTTAATTGGTTTTTAACCACACATTCAAAGAATAAAATTTTCTAAGAAATTCGATTAGATTATCTTTGATTTCAAAACAAACTCTGAATTAGAAAATAATGGAAGAAATCAACATAGAAAATACCGTAGATTTTATACATAAGAAACAAACTGCGTTTTTTTCTTCCCAATTAACTTTGTCCAGTGCTTTCCGGGTTGAAAAACTTAAAAAGTTACTCAAAACAATTATTCAAAAGGAAAAAGAGATTCACCAAGCCCTTTTTAAAGACCTTAGAAAATCTAGCTTCGAGTCCATGACTTCTGAGACAATTTTTGTAGAAAATGAAATAAGAAAAATGATCCGACTATTGCCCAGTTGGATTCGACCGCAACGTGTCCAAAGTAGTTTATTAAACTTTCCTTCTCGTGATTATATTATTCCTGAGCCTTATGGTAAAACGTTACTTATCAGTCCATGGAATTATCCTTTTCAACTGGCCATCACCCCTTTGGTAGGTGCTGTTGCTGCAGGAAATACTGTGGTATTAAAACCCTCTGAATTTGCACCAAACACCGCCAAAATAATCAGTGAAATCATTGCTGAAGTTTTTGAACCAGAACATGTAACCGTTCTGGAAGGAAATGTTTCAATGGCAACGGCCTTATTGAAAAAACGTTGGGATTATATCTTTTTTACTGGAAACACTTCTATCGGAAAAATTGTTGCAAAAGCAGCGGCTGAACACTTAACGCCCACTACCTTGGAGTTGGGAGGAAAAAGCCCATGTATTGTCGACGCAACTGCCCCGATTAAAATAACCGCAAAAAGAATTGTTTGGGGAAAATTCCTCAATTGTGGGCAGACTTGTATTGCACCTGACTTCCTTTTGGTTGATAAAAAAATTAAAGCCGAGCTTACCCAACAAATCATAAAAGAAATTCAAAAGGCCTATGGGGAAGATCAATCCCTATCTGCGGATTACGGTAGGATCATTCATAAAAAACATTTAAACCGTTTGAAAGATTATCTTCATAGCCAAAACATTGTTTTCGGTGGTAATGTAGAAGAAGACAGCCTTTACTTTGGCCCAACAATTGTTGATGAACCGGAGCTAGACAGTCCACTTATGAAAGAGGAAGTTTTTGGACCTATCCTTCCCATAGTGAGCTATGAATCAGAACAGCATTTGCATGAAATCCTTGAAAATCGCGAACGGCCTTTGGCGTTTTATGTGTTTTCAAAAAAGAATAAATTCATCGACAGCTTGTTTGGCAAGTATTCGTTTGGCGGCGGAGTCTCCAATGATTCTATCATCCATTTTGCCAATGATAATCTCCCTTTTGGTGGGATTGGCAACAGCGGAATGGGCGCTTATCACGGAAAACACAGCTTAGCGTTATTTACACATAAAAAGCCTGTGGTAAAACGCAGCTTTTGGTTTGATATCCCTGGTCGATATGCCCCCTACCCCAAGTCATTATCTTTTCTAAAATTTTTAATTAAAAATATTTAATGTCAGAAAAAAAAGTAAGTGAAGCCATAGTATACAGAAGATCCGTTAGGATTTTCGATGACAAGGAAAAAGTAATTACAGGAACTGTCAAGAATTGTCTTGAGCAAGCCCACTTGGCTCCTTCCAGTAGCAACCTGCAATTGTGGGAATTTCAACACATCACCTCCGAAGAAAAATGTAAACTTGCTGCAAGAACATGCTTCAACCAACCCGCTGCAAGAACTGCGCAACAATTGGTTATAGTTGTCGTCAGGAGAGATCTTTGGCAACAAAGGGTAGCAGCCAACATTGAGTACATAAAAAAAGGATTCCTCAAAAAGAACATTGTCGATCCCGATACTCAAAAGAAAGCGTTGGTTTACTATCAAGAGATTATCCCCCAATTATATAAAGGAGGAAATCCATTTCGTGGATTTTTGAACAAATTAGTAATGGGAATTAAAGGGGTATCCAAAACAACCTACCGGGAAGTGAACGCAAGCGACTTACGAGTCGTAGGTCACAAAAGTGCCGCACTTGCTGCTCAAAATTTTATGGTCAGTATGGCCGGCCATGGTTATGACACCTGCCCCATGGAGGGATTTGATTCCAAACAGGTGAAAAAACTACTTAAACTTCCAGCTGGTTCAGAAATCAGCATGATCATTGGTTGTGGCATAAGAAAACCTGAAGGGGTCTATGGCGAGCGTTTTCGTGTTCCTTTTGAAGAAGTTTACAAAGAATTGTAATCATTGATCTACTAGAATAAGGTCATTTTTTATCTAGTGATTCCTCAGCCTGGAGTGTTTTAGATTTGTCTTTAAATTATTCTAAATAAATTTTCATATTAATCCATAACAATTGGATTTAAAGCCAATTTAACATATAAAAAATCCAATCGCTCAAAAATGGTTTTCATTGTTTTCTGATAATGTATATTTTCAACTTTTAAAGCCTCAATTTCTTTTTCTTGCGCAATGGTGTGTAAATACAATTCCTAAACTTTTTCTTGGTAGGTGCGAATGTTTTCAGAAACATTCCATCTTCCCGTCGCATCGACATCAGCACGACTTTGAACACCCGATAAGTGTTTGTTGGCTTTAACAAAAGTCGGTAAAGCATAGTTTTTATTAAACTCTGAACTTCCATCATAATAACTTTCAAACACATAATCTGGATGTATAAAAGTAATAGTGCCAATATTTTATAGGGCAGCAGAGATTCTAAAATTACTTTCTCTCACCGCATTGTCTGGTAAACCGACCAAATGGTAACCGATTCCAAGGTCAATATTGACTTCAATGGTAATGAGTTGGGCATCCGCGTCAAAGACAGCGCTTTAATAGACAGAAATTAACATAAGGGATTGATAAGAATTATTATATAAATATAATGAAATATTAAATACCAGCTCAAAGCCTAATTTATAAGCATTGTAAACCTCTACTCTAAGGTTTTAAACTTCTGTAATCCTTGCTTTAACCAGTTATTATAGGTCACCTTATCCGTATACTGAATGGGCTGATTTAGCAAAACATTGTCAGGACTCATTAACACATAAAAAGGTTGAGAAGCACTCTCAAAATTTAAGCTTTGAAATGTCGCCCACTTCTCGCCTATGGTATTGATGGTCTTGATCCTTCCATTGGGATATTGGAAATCAAATTGATCGGTTTCAAGCAACTCCGTTCGGTCATCAATGTATAGAGAAATAATGACGAATTCATTTTTGAGCATGCTATAAACCTCTTCTTGCGACCAAACATTTTCTTCCATTTTTCGACAATTCACACATGCCCAACCTGTAAAATCAAGCAATATGGGTTTGTTTTTTTTTAAGGCATATTGTTGTCCTGCTTCAAAATCCTTGAAGCAATTTAAAGCCAAAGGACAATCGCTTTCTAATTCATAGATACTGTAAAAAACTGGAGGTGGAAAGCCACTAAGTAAGGACAATTGACCCTTTTGATCTTTCCCTAATCCTGAACCAAGATATACCGAAAAAATTAAAGCCAAAACAGCTAGTATTCTTTGAATCGGTTTGATTTTTTCTCCTTTAGCGTCATGCGGAAACCTAAGCCAACCCATCAAATAAATAAATAGCAATAGGGAAATGATTAACCAAATGCCTATAAATATTTCTCTTTTTAAAAGTCCCCAATGTCCAACCAAGTCAGCATTCGATAGGAATTTTAAAGCCAATGCCAATTCTAGAAAGCCTAAAATCACTTTGATTTTGTTCATCCATCCCCCCGATTTAGGAATCGATTGGAGTGCATTGGGGAAAACGGCAAATAAGGCAAACGGCAAAGCCAATGCTGCGCCAAAACCACCCATCCCAACTGTCAGTTGCATTGCCCCTGAGTCAGAAGACAAAGAACTTGCAAGTAAAGACCCTAAAATTGGTCCGGTACAAGAAAACGAAACGATCGCCAAAGTGAGTGCCATAAAAAAGATTCCCAAGACGCCGCCACCTGATGCTGCTGTGTCCGACCTATTACCCCATCCACTGGGTAAGGTTAATTCGTAATATCCAAAAAAGGAAAAAGCGAAAAAGATAAACACCAAAAAGAAGACGACGTTTAAGACGATATTCGTCGCTATATTATTTAATATTTGTGGATCTACCGCGTCGAGAAAATGGAAGGGCATACTTAAAATCAAATAGATAATCAATATAAAGAATCCATAAAGAACCGCTCTGATGACTCCTTGTTTTTTCGACCCGCTATGTTTTAAGAAAAAAGAAACCGTCAGCGGAATCATTGGAAAAACACAGGGAGTGAGCAAAGCAATAATTCCACCAAGAAAACCTAATAAAAACAAATTTAAATAACCACTTCCTTCTCCCTTATTCGTGTTTTGACTGAGTAGCGATTTGTCTTTAAAGCTTATCGTTAATTTTTCTGATTTTAATTTACTTGCCGCATCAATATTTTTTTCAACAATGGGTTCTACTAAATCGGAGGACAGATTAAAATCAAAAGATTCTTCCCTAAAAATACAGACTTTATCATCACAGGCTTGGTAATTAATTTCTCCCGAAATTTGACTGGTTTCGGATTTAAGTAATCGGATTCGTTGACGGAAGGATACTTTTTTATCAAAATAAGAAAGCTCCATTTCAAAAATCGGATCAAATTCAGTGATGCTTTCACTCGCTTTGATCGCCCCGACCAATTCATAAGCTAACCCTTCATTTTTAAAAACAAATTCTGTTGGCAATGGACCATCTTTTGGTAAATCGAGCGCATAGAGGTGCCAATTTTGGATAATTGTCGCCTCAAAATTCAAAACATATTCGGTGTTTGACACTTTCTCGAACTCGGTCACCCAAGTTACAGGCTCTTGAGCCTTAAGTATTGTTGCGAACAGAATCGTAAAAAGTAGCAGTAAATTTCTCATTTGAAATAAGTTAATCTATTAAAGTGATTTTGAGGTTGTTTTTATAGGCTGAGGGTGAAATATAACCATCGTCACATCGATGGCCAATGACCCATATGATTTGATTTTCAGAACATAAAAGCCACTGATTTTCCTTTTGAATTTTAGAAAATTTTTGGTCTTTAAAAAATTTGCTTATCAATTTCTTGCCTTTCATCCCAGAAGGAAAAAAATGGTCCCCCTCTACCCACTTTCTTATTCTTAAAGGAAATTTAATTTTATCAAATTTCAAAAAAGCAATTTTATTATTTGGAGAATTCACTGAATTATTTTGTTCAAACTTCAGGTTTAATGGAACCGTAATTTCTTGAGTGTTTTCAAAAACAAAATAAGATTTTGATTTATCTATTTTTTTTTTAACAGAAATAATTAACTGATCTCGATCTTTTAAAATCTGATGGGTATCCGATTCTAAAAACTTACCCGATTGAGCAGAAACTAAAGATTTCAGACTTGCAAGGTCTGGGAAACCATATTCTCGAAAAAGTTCATACCATAAGGAATCGTTAGACTGAATTGAAATTAATGATTCATTTGAAATATAAATTAATTCTTTATCGATTAAAAAATATTTTTCTTTAAAATCATTTACAAGTTGATCAAAGGCAATACTAGTTGAATTGAGGTTTGACAATGAAGTTTTGAAACCCTCTAAAAATTGTGGCTTAACTTTTATTAATTCTGGAATTACCTCATGTCGCAATTGATTCCTTAAATAATCTAAAGTTGCATTCGAGCTGTCTTCCCTCCATTCCAATTGGTGTTTTTGAGCATGATTTAAAATCATCTCCCTTGAAAAAGGCAAGAGCGGTCTTAAAAGCGTATCCGTTTGCTCAGGAATCCCCAAAAAGCCTTTGAGACCTGATCCCCGTGATAGGTTGATCAGAAATGTTTCTAAGCTGTCATTGAGGTGGTGGCCTGTTGCAATCTTAGAATAATCATTTGCAACCCTTATTTCTTCAAACCATTGATAACGTAATTCTCTAGCAGCCAACTGGGTAGAAAGCTTATACTTTTCCATGTGAAGCTTGGTGTTAAAATTAGTTTCAAAAAACTTACAGTTAAATTGTTCTGACAATTTTCGGACAAAAGTCGCATCTTTATCACTTTCACCTCCTCTTAGATTAAAATTACAGTGTGCAATTCCAAAATTTAATTCACTTTTAAAAAATAAATCTGACATTACCACGCTGTCAAGCCCTCCACTGACAGTTAGTAGAATGGGATCACTTTGGGTGATTCCTAAACTTTTAATATGGACTTGAAACTCGTGTAACATTTTGCAAATTTAGAGAAGAAATAACTATAATTCATCCCAATAAAAATAAATCCAAAACCGACCTACCATTTCTTTTGTGTCGATTTTTTTTGAAAAACAAAAATAAATGTTGAAATTTGCACTGTTATGACCAATAATATAATCTTAAATATTGTTTCACCAATCGCTCCGTTGCGCTTTCCGCGTCGTAACCGTCGCCCCTAGTGGGTATCATATAAAGTATGAGACTCAGGTGCGCCCAGTCTCGTTTTCCAAGAACCTTTCTATTTTTTTTAAATTTAAAAACATTTGTCAATAATGGAAATTATTATTGCCAACTCAAGACATATTAAACACTCAAAGGCGATTAGCGTTTGTATCGGTGAATCGGCAAAAGTCAGAGGAACTGGTATTGCCAGGAGAAGCGCTGAATACATCAGTAAAAAAATGGAATCTGGAAATGCGATTATTGCATTAGACAATGATCAATTTGCTGGATTTTGCTACATCGAAGTCTGGGGGCATGGAAAATATGTTGCGCATTCGGGCTTGATCGTGAACCCAGACCACCGGGGAAAAGGACTTGCGAAAAAAATTAAACAAAGGGTATTTAGGCTTTCAGAAGAAAAATATGCTGACGCAAAAATATTTGGAATTACTACTGGAATGGCGGTGATGAATATCAACTATGAACTGGGTTATAAACCCGTTTCCTTTTCTGAATTAACCAATGATCCGGATTTCTGGAAAGGTTGTCAGACCTGCAAGAACTATGACGTATTGACCCGTACAGAAAGAAGTATGTGTCTTTGCACAGGCATGCTTTATGATCCTCAAAAAGATAAAAATAAATTGAAAAATAATTCAAATGGCGAATAAAATATTGGTACTGGCATACAGTGGAGGTTTAGACACTTCTTATTGCCTTAAAAAACTATCACAAGAAGGATTTGACATTCACGCGGTGAGTGTAAATACAGGAGGGTTTTCTTCTGAAGAAGTTAAAACCATGGAAGCCAAAGCGCTAAAAATGGGTGCTTTTTCTTACAAATCAATTGACGCGTTGAAATCTTTTTATTCCAAAGTCGTGAAATATTTGGTTTTTGGAAACGTACTTAAAAATGGAACCTATCCACTTTCCGTAAGCGCAGAGAGGATCGTTCAGGCACTCGAAATAATCGCTTATGCAAAAGAAATAAAAGCAGACGCCATTGCTCATGGAAGCACTGGAGCTGGAAATGACCAGGTACGGTTTGATTTGATTTTTCAGGTATTAGCCCCTGGGATAGAAATCATTACGCCCATTAGAGATCAACATCTTTCTAGAGAAGCTGAAATCGAATACCTAAAAGAACAAGGAGTCGAAATGGCTTGGGAAAAAGCTCAGTATTCAATCAACCAAGGTCTTTGGGGAACAAGTGTGGGTGGAAAAGAGACCTTAACATCAGATAAAAGCTTACCTGAATCGGCCTATCCTAGTCAGGTTCAAAAAAACACTCCAGAAAAAGTGACCCTTAATTTTGAAAAAGGGGAGCTGGTTGGTTTAAATGGGAAAAAAGATACTGCCGTTAACAATATCATGGCACTACAAGAACTAGCTAAGCAGTTTGGAATTGGAAGAGAAATTCATGTAGGAGATACAATTATTGGAATTAAAGGAAGAGTAGGTTTTGAAGCCGCTGCACCTTTAATCATTATAAAAGCACACCACCTATTAGAAAAACATACGCTCAGCAAATGGCAGTTGTTTCAAAAAGAACAGTCTGGTAGTTTCTATGGAATGTTACTTCACGAGGGGCAATATCTTGATCCAGTAATGAGAGATTTAGAAGTCTTTTTAACGAGCAGTCAGGAAAATGTAACTGGAAGGGTAATGGTAACCCTTCACCCCTATCGATTTGAATTGGAGGGAATCGATTCTCCACACGATTTGATGAATGCCTCTTTTGGCAGTTATGGAGAAATGAACAAAGGTTGGACCGCAGACGATGCAAAAGGCTTTATCAAGATCATTTCGAATCAAAATAAAATTTACCAACACGTAAATAATAAATAATGAAAAAAGTTGGAATAATAGGAGGCTCAGGGTATACAGGCGGAGAGCTAATCAGATTGGTGCTACATCACCCTGCTTTGGAGCTAGATTTTATCTACAGCACCACCCGACCCGGTACACCACTACATGACACACATGTTGATTTATTGGGAACAGAAATTTCTAATTTTACAGATCAGATTAACCCAGCAGTTGATGTGGTTTTCTTGTGTGTAGGTCATGGAAAATCGGCAGGGTTTTTAAAAGAAAATAAATTTTCGGAATCGACAATCATCATTGATTTAAGCAATGATTTTAGATTAAAAAATGATACTTCTTTTCAAGGTTATAATTTTGTTTACGGGCTTCCTGAATTTCAAAGAGAGACCATAGAAAAGGCAACTGCTGTTGCGAATCCAGGTTGTTTTGCTACAGCTATTCAGCTGGCATTATTGCCTTTGGCAAGAAAGGGTATGATCACCAACCCAGTTCATATTAATGCCACCACTGGAAGTACAGGAGCAGGCGTTGGTTTAAGTGCAAGCTCCCATTTTAGTTGGAGGAACAACAACTTGTCTTGGTACAAGCCCTTTACCCATCAACATTTGGGAGAAATAGTAGAAACCTTAGACAATCCTAAGCTATATTTCCTCCCGCAAAGAGGTGATTTTACCAGAGGAATTTTTTCCAGTTGCTATACTTTCTTTGATGGAAATTTAGAAGACGCAAAAACCATTTATAAGGATTTTTACAAAACACATCCTTTTACGCATCTGTCAGAAAATGAAGTTGCATTAAAACAAGTCATTAACACCAATAATTGTGCAATTCATTTGCACCATTTTGAAGATCAATTATTAATCACCTCTGTGATAGACAACCTTATTAAAGGAGCATCTGGTCAAGCCATTCAGAATCTGAACCTTATCATGGGTTGGGAAGAAGATTTGGGTTTAAGATTAAAAGCAAGTATATTTTAAAATATTAATAAAATAATAATTATGAAAATAGCCATCATAGGGGCAGGGAATTTAGGTTTAAGTATTGCCAAAGGATTGGTTTATAACAATACTTACACTTCACTTTACCTCACAAAAAGAGACCTCAGTTCAATTGAAAACTGGAAAGAATACAACAATGTTAAAATCACATCTGACAACAAAGAAGCTGTGAAAAATTCTGACATTATCATTTTTACGGTACAACCTTCACAATTTGATTCCATCTTGGATGACATTAAAGAGGTGTTAAATGATAAGCATGTACTTATCTCTGCAATAACTGGTTTTAGTATCGGAAGAATGGAAGATAAATTAGATGCTAAATACCCAATTATCCGAAGCATGCCGAATACTGCTATTTCGGTTGGGAAATCAATGACTTGCTTGTGTTCAAATGTGATAGGAGAAAAAAGAATTGCCATCGCAGAAGCCATTTTTAATGGACTGGGTACGACAATAAAAATTGAAGAAGACAGAATGCAAGCAGCAACAGTGATTTGTGCCAGTGGAATTGCTTTCTGGATGAGGTTAATCAGGGCGACCACGCAAGGTGGTGTTCAAATGGGATTTGACGCCGATGAATCGATGCAGATGTCGATGTATACTGCCCTAGGGGCAGCAAGTCTTCTTATCGAAACCAACTCGCATCCTGAAAAAGAAATTGATAAGGTTACTACCCCAAAAGGCTGTACCATCACCGGATTAAACGAAATGGAACACCAAGGGCTGAGTTCTTCGCTGATTAAAGGTTTGATGGCCTCCTTTGAAAAAATAAATGAAATAAAAATTCAATGAAATTATTTGATGTATATCCTTTGTACGATGTCTGTCCAGTAAGGGCTAAAGATGTTCATGTCTATGATGAGAAAGGGACCGAATACCTTGATCTCTATGGAGGTCATGCAGTCATTTCGGTAGGCCATGGTCATCCACATTATGTGGAGCAACTTGAAAAACAACTGCATAAAATCGCCTTTTATTCCAATGCAATTATCAACCCTTTGCAGCAAGAATTGGCAGATAAAATTGGGAATCATTCTTGTTTGCATGACTATCAAATGTTCTTGTGTAGTTCGGGTGCCGAAGCCAATGAAAATGCCTTGAAACTGGCTTCCTTTCAGACAGGAAAAAAAAGAGTGATTGCATTTAAAAATGCTTTTCATGGAAGAACCAGTGCTGCGGTTGCCGCGACGGACAACAGAAGTATTAATGCACCTTTAAACCAGCAACAAGAAGTTATATTTTTAGCTTTCAATGATCCGCAAGCGCTAGAGGAAGAACTAAAAAAAGGAGATGTTTGTGCTGTTATTTTCGAACCCATTCAAGGGGTCGGAGGGCTCGACATGCCTGAAGA
>Ga0308004_10000237_pt1 | contig 27023 bp, 20 predicted proteins | sample Neamet38_FD_203156 | JGI IMG/M metagenome (GOLD analysis project Ga0308004, IMG submission 203156) | Marine microbial communities from water near the shore, Antarctic Ocean - #38 | ecosystem: Environmental > Aquatic > Marine > Unclassified | place: Southern Ocean | collected 2014-06-06 | reverse complement strand
GTTAATTTTTATTAATAGAGGAAAGTCCGGGCTCCATAAAGACACAGTGCCAGTTAATGGCTGGCGAGGGTGACCTTAGGGATAGTGCCACAGAAAATAAACCGCCTTATCAAGGCAAGGGTGAAAAGGTGTGGTAAGAGCACACCGGTTTTTTGGTAACAAAAGACGCATGGTAAACCCCACTGGGAGCAAGGCTAAATAGAGATGACATTGTGCTGATTTATTAGTGCTAAAAACCGTCTTTAGTTCGTTGTCTGGGTTAGCTGCTTGAGTCTAAGCGTGAGTTTAGACCTAGAGAAATGACTGCTTTAATGACAGAACCCGGCTTACAGACTATCTAGCTTACTGAGTTATTTTACCCAAAACTAAAAAATTAAACCCCTGTTTTATAGCTTCTAGCTAGAAAAGTAATGTATTGACTATTTTTAATACAACCCATAATATCCCATAAAAACCCAAATAGGAGTTTTGTTGAGATATTTTAAAGAAAGAATTGTTTTAAAGTGTTTATTTTTTTTATTCTTTTTTTGTATATGCGACCTAAAAAATTATGTTTTTATCAAGTTACGTGAACAAAATAGACAAAAAAGGAAGAGCTTCAGTGCCCGCTAGTTTCAGATCGCATTTAGGCTCATTGGGGTATAATGGATTTATCGCTTACCCTTCCTTTAATCACGAAGCGTTAGAAGCCTGTTCTCAAGATAGAATAGAAAAACTTTCAAGCACAATAGATTCACTTAATCCATTTGAAGAAAAAAGAGACTTTTTTGCAACTTCCATTTTATCTGAAAGTGTAAGTTTACAATTTGATAGCGAGGGAAGAGTTTTAATTACAGAAAAACTAATAAGTCATGCAAAAATTAGAAATAATATTTTATTCGTTGGTTTGGGAAAAACTTTTCAAATATGGGAACCAAAATCTTTTGAAAAATTTAAAATAGTTGCAAGGAAAAAAGCGTATCAAAATAGATCAAATTTAAAATGGGATAACAATCTAACAGGGGAGAAAAAATGACTATAAAAATAGGAAGCGGAGAGCTTAAAGAGTTAAAACCAAGAATTTTAGTTTTAGGAGTGGGTGGTGCTGGTGGTAATGCTATCAACGCCATGATAGAAGCGGGATTGCAAGGCGTAGAATTTGTTGCAGTAAACACAGATGCTCAAGACCTAAAACTGAGTAGAGCCGATGCAAGAATTCAAATTGGAACAGATCTTACTAAAGGTTTAGGAGCAGGCGCAAAACATGATATCGGTCAAGCAGCTGCGGACGAATCTTTAAGTGAAATAATTAATTTTTTACAAGGTGCTAATATGGTTTTTATCACTGCTGGTATGGGTGGAGGAACTGGAACTGGAGCTTCAAGTGTAATTGCTAGAGCAGCAAGAGAATTAAATATTTTAACAGTTGGAGTAGTGACACTTCCCTTTTCATACGAAGGTCCTAAAAGGATGAGAAGAGCCATAGAAGGAATGAATGCACTAAAAAAACATTTAGATACTTCAATAGTAGTTCCAAATCAAAATCTTTTTAAAGTTGCCAGTGAAACTACAACTTTTGAAGATTCATTTAACTTGTCCAATGATGTTTTAAAATTTGGAGTTCAAAGCATTACTGACCTTATGGTAAAACCAGGAATTATTAATTTAGATTTTGCTGACGTTGAAACTGTTATGAGCTATATGGGAAAAGCCATGATGGGAACAGGCGAAGCTGAAGGAGAGAACAGAGCTTTAACCGCAACTGATATGGCTTTAAACAATCCCTTAATAGATGATTATTCTCTTAAAGGAGCCAAAGGTTTATTAGTAAATATAACTGGAGGAAAAGACATAACACTTTTTGAAGTAGACCAGGCTATAAATAAAATAAGAGCTGAAGTTGATCCGGAAGCCGAGCTTATATTTGGATCTATTCGAGACGAGTCTCTTAACGGAAGAATAAGAGTGTCTATAGTTGCTACCGCTTTAGATGGCCAAGTTGCGAGCACTAATGGAGTTGTTAATATGGTTGGTCGCATTCAAAATAGAAATAGCGGTTATTCAGAGGAATTATTTTCTACAAGAGGATCTGTAATTCCTAATAACTCTCACAATAATTCAATTGGCGCTACAGCTTTAAAATTGGATGAACATTTTGAGATAAATGAAGAACTACAGTCTTCAATAAACATTCAAGAAGAAAATGCGAATGTGCAAGAAGAAACAATAGTTCAAAACAATAACGAAGAACAATTTTTAAACTCTTTTCAAAATGAAACAAATATAGAGTCCATGCCCGATGAATCTTTATTCGAACTTGATTCTACAGAACAGGTATCATCACAAGAAGAGCACACACCAAAACTTTTTTCTGACGAGAGTTCTACAAATGAAAATAGTACTTCTTCTAAAGAAATAGATCAAAATCTTTTTGATCAAGAAAATAATCAGGAGGAAGACTTTGAAATTCCTGCTTTCTTAAGAAGACAAAAATTTTAATGATAAAAAAAAAATTGAATGAATATTACAACTCCATCACTGGGAAAAAAACATTTTCCAGTGATGCTTGATGAGGTAGTCCAAACCTGTTTAAACAATAATAAAGATCAATTAATTGTAGATTGCACTTTTGGAGGTGGGAGCTATTCTAAAGAGCTACTCAAGTTTCCTAATATTAAAGTTATTGCATTAGATAGAGACAAGTCTGCATTAGATAGAGCAAGAATTCTCGAAAAAAATTTTCCAAAGAAATTTAATTTTTATAACGAAAAATTTAGCAATCTAGACAAGGTAATAAAAAAAGAAAATAAACCTGATATAATTATTTTTGATTTAGGTTTATCAACTTTTCAACTTAAAGATTATAGCCGAGGTTTCTCATTTAAATCCAGTGAAAAAATTGACATGCAAATGGGTCTATCGGAAACTTCAGCTGAAGACGTAATTAATACATTGAATGAAAAAAATCTTAAACTAATAATAAAAATTCTTGGGGAAGAGCAAGAAGCAGGTAAAATTGCAAAAAATATAATTAAGGCAAGAACAGCAAAAAAAATCGAATCCGTTACGGAGTTAGTTCGAATAATAGAAGCAAGTAAAAAAAGGAATTATAATAAGAAAATAAATGTTTGCACAAAAACTTTTCAAGCTTTAAGAATATTTGTAAACAAAGAAACTACAGAATTGATAGAAGGACTGATTAAAGCAAGTCAACTTATTAAATCAGGAGGAAAAATAATTGTCGTAAGTTTTCATTCAATTGAAGATAAAATTATTAAATATTATTTTACGAACTATTCATCTAATAAATCTAATCCTTCTAGGTACATGCCGACAGAAAACAATCAAAAAAATTCCTTTTTTGAAAAGTATAAAAATAATTTTTTGACTCCAAGCCCAGAAGAATTAATTAAAAATCCAGCTTCAAGATCAGCAAAATTAAGAGAAGCAACACGCACAGAACAAGAATTTATTTATCCAAATGAATTTAAAGAAAAATTTAAAAAATACATAGATATAGAAAATGCCATTATATAATAAAAAAAAAATAATAATAATTTTAATTTACACTTCTTTTTTTATTGCTATTTCCATAATCAAAAACGAAAGTAGATTGGTTGAAACAAAAATTCAAAATTATGAAAGTAAAATATTCATTTTAGAAAAAAATTTATTAGAAGCCAGTTTAGAATTTCAATACTTAAGTTCACCAGCAGTCCTGTCGAGTAAAATAGAAAAAAATTTAGATAAAAAATACAATAGTTTAAATTTTTCACAAATTTATTTAGATATTGAAGATTTCACATCTGAACAAAATAAAATAACCAGCGTTTCAATTAATGAAGAAAAAAAATAATAATAAAAATTTTATTCACGAAAATCAAAAATCCTTCTTCTTTGTTGATTTTCTTGAAACAACTCAAAAAAATAGAAAGTTAAATAAATCTAAGATTCATGAAGATAGACTTTATGTACTATTCTCTTTTTTCTTTTCTTTAATACTAATTTTTTCAATTTCTATATTTTCTATTTCAATTCAAGAATCTAATTTTCAAGGATACAAAAAAGCAAATTATAATTACCCACTACTGAGAAGGGATATTTTAGATAGAAATGGAGAATTGATGGCCAGAAATATAAATTCTTACCATGCAGCAGTAAGGTCAGATTTGATAAAAAATAAAGAAAATTTTATCTTAAAAATTAAATTAAATTTTCCTGAAATTTCCTCAGCAGAATTAAAAAAAAAACTAGAAAATAAAAAAAGATTTTACTTAAAAAGAAGACTGACTGAAGATGAAAGAAATAGATTATGGTCTTTAGGTGAAAAGGGAATAATCACTGAATTATTTCAAAGAAGAATATATCCACACGGTAAATTATACAGTCATGTGCTAGGTCAAACAGACGACGATAATTATGGCATTTCGGGAATTGAAAATTATTTTGATAGAGAATTAAGAAATAATCAAAAAATAAAAGAACCTTTACTTTTAACGTTAGATTCAAACATTCAGTTTTTAATTAAAACAGAATTAAAGAAAGCCATGGAAGACTTTCAAACAAATTCAGCAGGTGGATTATTAATGGACGTAAACACAGGAGAGGTTTTATCACTGGTTTCTTTGCCAGATTATAATCTAAATATTCGAGAAAATATTTCAGATGTGAAATATATGAATCAAATTACAAAAGGTGTTTTTGAACTTGGATCCGTGTTCAAAACATTTACTGTCGCCTTAGCACTTGAAGAAAATATTTTATCCCCTGATACTATAATTAACAATATTCCTGACAATGTTAAATGTTCTAATCATAATATTAGTGATACATATGATTTTCCTGAAAGTTTATCAGTTGAAGATATTTTAGTAAGATCTTCAAATATAGGTTCTTTAATGATTGCCAGACAAATTGGCAAAACTAAATTAAAAAAATTTATAGAAAACCTTGGACTTCTAAAAGTTATAAATTTTGAGCTAGAAGAAATAGGCCGGCCTCATAATTTTACCTGGAGAAAGTGTAAATTAGAAACTGTATCTTTTGGGCACGGAATTACGACGACTCCGCTACAAGCCGCAGCAGCTTACGCATCTATAACAAATGGTGGGTATATGATTAAACCAACGCTTCAGTTGGGAAAGAATTTTAATTTTGAAAACAGAGATTCTATTATTTCTAACAAAACTAGCGATCAAATAAACAAAATGTTACGAAAAGTAGTGACTGAAAAAAGAGGAACAGCTAGCAACGCAGATATCTTTGGGTATGAAGTTGGCGGTAAAACAGGCACAGCAAAAAATTACACGGACAGCAAGAAAAACATCAATACGTTTATTTCTATATTCCCATCAAATAAACCAAAATATGTGCTACTTGTTATTCTAGACAATCCAAAGGGAGCACCACACCTTATTTATAATTACAAAGGTAAGCCTACTAACAATATTTCTAGAACTGAGGCAGGCTGGAACTCTGTTTATGTTTCAGGCAAGATAATAGAAAATATTGGACCTATTTTAGCCATAAACAACAACGAGGTTCACAATACTCATGTTGTTAAAAAAAATAATTAAAAACTTACCAATCAGTATTCAAAAAATTAATATTAAAGGATTATCTCTTGACAGCAGACAAACTAAAAAAAATTATTTGTTTTTTGCTATAAAAGGTACCCAGTATAATGGAGAAAATTATATTTATAACGCAATCAGAAAAGGAGCTAAAGTTGTTGTTTGTGACATAAATTGCAAAATAAGAAACACAAAAATAACGATTATAAAAGTCAAGAATATTAGAAAAACTATAACAGATGCATGTACGATATTTTACCAAACGAAACCAAAAAATATTATTGCCGTTACTGGTACCAATGGAAAAAGTTCAGTTGCTGATTTTTATCATCAAATTCTAATAGCTCAAAAAATTCCTGTTGCATCCTTAGGTACTTTAGGAATTAAGATAAACAACAAGGTAACAAGAAGCAATCTTACAACTTTAGATATAATTTCATTACACAGAGAGCTTGCGAAAATTAAAAAATTAGGCATTGATAACGTTATACTGGAAGCTTCTAGCCACGGACTAGAACAAGGTAGATTAGATGGATTAAATTTTAAAACTGCAATTTTTACAAATTTTTCACAAGATCACTTAGATTATCATAAAAATATGAAAAAATATTTTAACGCTAAACTAATTTTATTTTCTAAATTATTAAAAAAAAAACAAAATGTAATTACTGACAATGAGATTCCGGAATTTTTAAAACTACGAAAAATTGTTAAAAAAAATAATTTAAATCTATTAACAATTGGTAAAAAAAAATCTACAATTCAATTTAAATCAGTTAAGCCTAATGACAATTTTCAGAATGTTATTTTTAAACATAGCAAGAAAAGCTACACAGTCAAGATTCCATTGATTGGTTTATTTCAGATTAAGAATTTATTTATGTCAATTCTTGCAATCGAACTATCTAATTTAAATATTAAAAAAATTTTGCATGTTGTGAAAAATATAAAAGAAGTGAACGGTCGACTTCAACTAGTAAAAACTACACCCAATCAAACAAAAGTATTCATTGATTATGCTCACACACCAGCTGCTCTCGATACAGCTCTTAAAACGCTTAAAGAGCATTATGGAATTAAACCAGATATAGTTTTTGGTTGTGGGGGTGATAGAGATAAAGAAAAAAGATCCAAAATGGGGAATATTTGCGAAAAGAATGCTGGAGAAATTTATATAACAGACGACAACCCAAGAAACGAAAACCCTAAGTCAATTAGAAAAATGATCATATCAGGGATTAGAAAAAAATTAATTATTAACGAAATACCTAAAAGAGCTAAAGCTATTGAAGCGGCAATTGTAAAAGCAAAACCTAATAGCATTATACTAATAGCCGGAAAAGGACACGAAACAACCCAATCTTATGGTAGTCAAATTATTAATATTTCAGATAAAAAAATAGTAACAAATATTAATTACAAAAAAATTAAATTTAAAAAAATAAATTATAATAAAATTTTAAATGCAGAAATTATCAAAAAATTAACTAAAAAGAATAAACTAGGATTTGAAGGTGTTTCAATTAATTCAAAAAAAATTAAAAAAGGCAATCTTTTCATAGCAATAAAAGGCAAAAACTATGATGGAAATGTTTTCGCAGAAGAAGCGCTAACAAATAAAGCTAATTACTGTGTTGTACAAAAAAATATTAACAAATTAGATAAAAATAAATTAATTAAATATCCCAACACTAAAATTTTTTTAAATAAACTAGCTGTTTTAAAAAGAAATCACATTAATACAAAAGTGATTGCCATAACTGGAAGTTCAGGAAAAACTACACTCAAAACATTGATAGGCAAAACATTAAACGAATATGGAAAAACTTATTTTTCTCAAAAATCCTACAACAATCACATTGGTGTGCCTCTTAGTTTGTGTAACTTAGAAAATGATCATAAGTATGGTGTGTTTGAGGTTGGCATGAGCAACAAAGGTGAAATACGAAAACTCTCTAGTTTAGTCAAACCCGATATCGCAATAATTACAAATATAGGAGAAGCTCATATAGAAAATTTTGATAATTTAAATGGTATTGCCAAAGCAAAGTCTGAAATTATAGAGAAAATAAACGAAGGTGGTTTTTTAATTCTAAATAGAGATGATAAATATTTTGACTATCTTTTAAAACGTACAAAAAAAAGAAAAATTAATGTTTTGTCTTTTGGGCTATCAAGCAAAGCTAGTGCTAGGCTAATAAATAATAGAGTACATAAAAATTATAACGCTCTCCATTTTAGAGTATTAAATAAAAATATTTACCTAAAAGTTAAAAATATTAATTCTTTAATTATCTCGAATATATTGTCTACATTACTCACTCTCCATGTCCTAGATTTAGATCTATCGAAAATAGTAAATTTTCAAGATAATTTTCAATTAGTAGAAGGGAGAGGAAAAACACATAGTATTTTAAGGTACAAAAAAAAATTTCAGCTTATAGACGAAAGTTATAATGCTAACCCCTCTTCAGTTAAAAACGCTATTTATAATTTTTCAAACATTAAAAGAAAACATGAAAAAAAATTTTTATTACTTGGAGATATGTTGGAACTAGGCAAAGAATCAGATAATTACCACAAAAATTTAGCTCGTTTTATTAATCGTAGCGATATTGATAAGCTGTTTGTATATGGGAAAAATGCTTTTAAAGTTTATCAAAAAACTTATAAGTCTAAACAAGGAAATATTTTACAAAATTTAAATGATTTCGATGAAATTTTTTCAAACGTTATAAATAAAAATGATTACTTAATGATAAAAGGCTCAAATGCTACAGGACTAAACAGACTATCTAAAATAATTATTTCAGGACCCAAACATGCTTTATAGTTTCTTATCATCTCTAGCAGAAAATTATTCTTTTCTAAATGTATTTAAATACATAACTTTTAGAACAGGACTTTCTGTAGTTACATCATTCGCGATTGTTTTTTTAATTGGAGAACCGCTAATTAAAATATTTAAAAAAAATCAAATATCAGGACCTATAAGACAAGATGGTCCAATAGATCATATAATAAAAAAATCAGGAACCCCCACAATGGGTGGTTTAATTATAATTCTGGGTATTTTTTTAGGAACCTTTTTGTGGGCAGATCTAAACAATATATATGTTTGGGTAGTAATTTTTATTTCATTAGGCTTTGGGTTTCTAGGCTTTGTTGACGATCTATTAAAAATTAAACAAAGAAATTCTAGAGGTTTAAATTCGCTACTAAAACTCTTTGGTCAAATCATAATCGGTTTAATAGCAATTTATATTTTATTCGAACATTCTGAACATAAGTTTTTAAATAATTTATACTTTCCTTTTTTTAAAAATTTAATTTTACCGATGGGAATTTTTTCTATCCCATTTGCTCTTTTTGTTATTGTAGGAGCGTCAAATGCTGTAAATTTAACCGATGGCTTAGATGGCCTTGCAACTGTACCTGTTATGCTAGTTGCTTTGTCCTATACTCTTATAAGTTATGTGGTTGGCAATACAATTTTTGCAGAGTATCTAAAAATTCCTTATGTTCAAAGTGTTGGAGAATTAAGTATATTTTGCGGGGCTATTTTTGGGTCATGTTTAGGGTTTCTTTGGTACAACGCACCACCAGCTAAAATATTTATGGGCGACACCGGTTCACTTTCTTTAGGGGGATCATTAGCTGCTGTAGCAATTATAGTTAAGCACGAAATAGTTTTAGCAATAATTGGAGGTCTTTTCGTTCTTGAAACAGTCTCAGTGATTATACAAGTTTTATCTTTTAAATTAACAGGTAAAAGAGTTTTTATGATGGCTCCAATTCATCATCATTTTGAAAAAAAAGGTTGGCCAGAATCAACCATAGTAGTAAGATTTTGGATTATAGCAATAATTTTAGCGTTAATTGGATTAGCTACATTAAAGTTGCGATAATTAATGAAAAATTCAACACTAATAAAAGATAGTTCATACGCTGTATATGGACTTGGTTTGTCAGGTTATTCTGCGCTTAATTTTTTAAAAAAAAAAAATGTTAGAAAAATATATACCTGGGATGATAAAAAAAATAAAAACAATAAAAAAAAATTTAATTTATTCAAAAAAGCATTAGATGTAGTGGACTATATTGTAATTAGTCCTGGAATTAATATTCAAAAAACAAAACTTAAATTAACATTATCTAGAAATAAAAAAAAAATAATTACGGATTTAGACCTGTTTTATATGCAAAAAATTTCAGTAAAATCTATAGTAATAACAGGGACTAATGGAAAATCAACAACATGCAAATTAATGCAACATATATTTAAAACAAATAGATTAGACGTTCAGCTTGGTGGAAATATTGGTAAACCAATACTAGATTTAAAAATTGGAAGAAAAACAGTGGTAATAATAGAAGCATCTTCATTTCAATTGGCATATACAAAATTTATAAAACCAACTCTTGCAGTCATATTAAATATCACCAGCGATCATTTAGATTGGCATAACACAATAACAAACTACGAAAATTCTAAATTTCAAATATTTTCAAAACAAGATGGCAATGATATCGCTCTGTTAAACAACACAAAACTTATTAAATTATTTAAAAAAAAAAATTATTTGAGCAAATTAATGATTGCAAAAAAAAATGCTTTAAACAACTCAATTAAGCAAAAAATTACTAATAATTACTTAGTTTCCAAACCTAATTTAGAAAATTTAGTGATTGCAAATAAGATATCTAGAATATTTAAAATAAAACAAAAGTTTTTTGTTAAAGCTGTAAATACTTTTAAAGGATTGCCTCATAGGCATGAAATATTTTTAAAAAAAAATAAAATAAGTTTTATTAACGACTCAAAAGCGACAAGTTTTGTAGCAACAAAATATGCGTTAAAAAATAATAGTAATATCTATTGGATATTTGGTGGTCTTCCTAAAATTAAAGATAAATTTAATCTTGAAGGATTAAGTTCAAATATAATTAAATCTTTTATTATTGGCAAAAAAACAAATTATTTCAAGAACCAGATAAATAAAAAAATAAAATATAAAATATCTTTTAATTTAAAAAATGCAATTAAGGACGTTTTTGAAGAATTACTTTTGATTAAAAATAGAAAAGCTACTGTTTTGTTTAGTCCTGCAAGTGCCTCTTATGATCAGTTTAGTAACTTTGTAGACAGAGGAAATAAATTTAAAAAATTAACTAAATCTTATGCTAAATTTTTTTTTTAAAGAAAATTTAAAAAATTATTGGAGAAGTGTAGATAAAACTATATTTGTAAGCTTTCTGTTATTGTTTGTTTTAGGTATTTTTTTTTCATTTGCGTCAACTTCAACTTTGGCCGGAGAAAGATTAAACAAAGACTATTATTTTTTTTTTTCAAAACATTTAATTTTTGCGATATCTGCTGTACTTCTAATGATTTTAATTTCTTCTATTCAATTAGTTTTTTTTAAAAAAATTTTAATTCCAATCTTTATTATTTCAATGATTTCTTTAGTTTTAGTTTTATTTTTTGGAGTAGAAGTTAAAGGTTCAAAACGTTGGTTAGATTTACTATTTTTTCGTTTTCAACCTATAGAATTTGTAAAACCTTTTTTTATTGTCATCATTGCAAAAATTTTATCTAAAGATAATCTTGTTACTTCTAACATCTCTTATTTTTTCAGTTTTTTAGTTTTAATGATGACTTGTGTTGTTTTATTAAACCAACCAGATGTCGGTCAAACTATATTATTAATTCTATCTTGGTCGGCGGTTATTTTTGTCTCAGGAATAAAATTATTTTATATTTTTAGTCTTTTTGGTATCACTCTTGGTTCTGTTGTCGGATTGCTCTTAACTTTCCCTGATAAATTTTCATATGTTTTTAGACGTATTGAAAATTTTTTTGACCCAACCAAAGGTGATCGTTTTCAGTCTAACAACGCTTTAGATGCTATTAGAGAAGGTGGTCTAACTGGTCAAGGCTTAGGAGAAGGAACGTTAAAAGTTCGCGTACCCGAAGCCCATACCGATTATATTATTTCTGTTATCGCTGAAGAGTTTGGATCAATTATTTCAATATTGTTAATCTGCATATTCTTATACATTTCATTTAGGATTATTAAGTTTGCACTATCAGAAGATGAAAAATTTATCAAAATCTCACTTTCAGGGCTTGCAGCTCTGTTGATTTTCCAAACATTTATTCATATTGGAGTAAATACGAGTTTGCTACCAACAACTGGTATGACGCTACCGTTTTTAAGCTACGGAGGATCATCTATGATTGGGAGTGCGATACTTGCAGGAATTATATTAAATTTTACAAGAAGAAGGTATTCAAATGAAAACTACTAAAAAAAATAAAATTATAATTGCCACGGGAGGAACAGGTGGGCACGTTTTTCCAGCATATGGTTTAGCAAAAAATTTTATTAAGAATGATTACTTAGTTGAAATTATAACTGACATAAGAGGATTAAAATATTTAGATAAAAATAAAAATATAAAGTTTATTCTAAACAACTCTGCAACAATATTTAAGAAAAATATAATAGATTTATTCCTATCAGTATTTGCAATATTCTTTTCTTACATAAGATCTTTAGTAATTTTATTTAGAGCAAAACCCACACTCGTGTTTGGCATGGGGGGATACGCTTCTTTTCCAGTATGTATCGCAGCTAAAACATTGAATATACCATTTGTTATTTATGAAAATAATATTCAAATAGGAAAAAGTAATAAATATTTACTACCTTTTGCGCTTAAAATTTTTGTTTCATATCCAGATCTAGTTGGAATTAATAATGAGTATAAGTATAAAATGATTTTTACCGGGAACATAATTAGAGAAGAGATTTTGAATTTTAAAAGAAATAACCAATTTAAGCCAGACGTATTAAATATTTTAGTCTTAGGAGGTAGCCAAGCAGCAAAATCTTTTGGAGAAATACTACCTAAGGTATTTGAAAAATGTATAAAAGAAAATATAAGAATAAAAATATTTCAACAATGTATTGAGTCTCAAAACAATAAACTTAAAGTAAAATATGAAAATTTAAAGATTAGTTGTGAATTGTTTAATTTTACCAATAATATTTCAGAATATTTTTCTAAGGTTGAATTAGCTATCACAAGATCAGGATCTTCAATAACAGCAGAACTTATTAATTGTAAAATACCTTTTATTTCTATTCCTTATTCACATTCTGCTGAATCACATCAAGATAAAAATGCGGCTTATTTTGAAAAAAAAGGGTATAGCTTTTCAATCAAAGAGAGCGAAGTAGATCAAAAGCTATTCCCTTTGATTAAATCAATTTATAAAGATAAAGAAATATTAAATAACTTAATAAAAAAACAAAAAAACCATTCTGACTCAAATGTGTTTTTTAAGATCAACAACGAAGTAAAAAATCTAATTAATGAACAAAATTAAATTAGGAAAACAAGAAGTTATCCATTTTATAGGTATTGGCGGTATTGGCATGAGTGGATTAGCCCAAATTATGAAAACAATGGGGTTTAAAGTTCAAGGTAGTGATGTTTATAAAAATAAAAATACGGATAATTGTAAGAAGCTGGGCATTAAAATTTTAATAGGCCACAGTAAAAAAAATATTAGTAAGGCGAGTATTTTAGTAAAATCTTCAGCCATTAAGCCAAACAATATTGAACTAGTGGAATCTAAAAAAAAAAAAATTCCCATTTATGACCGAATCGAAATGCTTGCAAATATAATTGACTTAAAAAAAAATATCATCATTACTGGATCTCACGGTAAAACAACCACTACCTCACTTGTTGCAAAAATTATTTCAGCAGCAAAATTAGATCCAACTATTATCAACGGAGGAGTAATTAACTCATTAAAAAATAATGCAAAATTGGGACAGGGAGAATGGGCTATAGTGGAAGCAGACGAGTCAGATGGAAGCTTTCTGAAAGTACCAATCAACTATTCGATTGTGACAAATATTGATAAAGAACATTTAGATTACTATGGAAATTTTGATAAATTAAAAGAAGCTTTTAAGACATTTATTGAAAAAACTCCTCCAATAGGTAAGTCGTTTTTATGTCTAGATGATTTAAATATAAAAAAGATAATTAAAAAATTAAAAACAAAAAACTATTACACTTATGGTTTTCATAAAGATTCAAATTATCAAATTTGCAACCCTAAGTATGAAATTAATTATACTAAATTTGATATAAAAGTTAAAAATATTGGTTTTAAAAAAATATATATTAAAAATATTTTATTAAATTTAATTGGTAAGCACAATGTACTAAACGCTAGCGCTGCGATTGGCCTGTGTTTAAAATTAGGTTTAAGTGTAAGTGTAATTAAAAAAGCTTTAAAAAATTTTTCAGGAGTCCAAAGAAGACTTACAAAAGTATTTAAAAAAAATAAAATAGAATTTTACGATGATTATGCTCATCACCCTACAGAAATAAAGTCTGTATTGGGGGGGGTTAGAAAAGTTATACCAAAAAGAAAAATTATCGCTGTATTTCAACCTCATAGATACTCTAGAATTAAGAGCTTAAAATTACAATTTGCCTCATGTTTTAAAGATTCTAATCAGGTGATACTTTGCCCGGTATATGCCGCGGGTGAATCTATTGATCATGGGTATAATGAAATAATGTTTGCTCAATTAATTTCAAAATTTTCTAAAACCCAAGTAATTCTTATTAAGAATGAAAGTGATTTAAGTAAATATTTTAGAAAAAATTTAATTAGTGATGAAGTTGTTGTAGGCATGGGCGCAGGATCAATATCCAAATGGATGTATAATTTAAAAAAATTTTTATGAAATTAATATCGGAAGAAATAGAATCAAAGTACGGAAAAAAAATCTTATTTAATGAAAAATTAGCTAATTATAGCTGGTTTAATCTCGGAGGCCCATCTGAGGTTTTTTTTAAACCTACTAGCAAAGAAGATATAATTTTTTTTATAAAAAAAATTAAACCACAAAAAATTACCATTCTAGGAGCTGGATCTAATACCTTAATAAGAGACGGTGGTGTCAAAGGAATCACAATAAAACTAAGTCCTCATTTTTCCTATCTAAATTTAGAATCTTCTAACATCATAGAAGCAGGAGCTGCGACTTTGGATAAAAAATTAGCTGATTTTGCAATGGAGAATTCAATAACAGGATTGGAGTTTTTATCATGCATACCTGGCTCAATAGGTGGCGCCATCAAAATGAACAGCGGTTGTTATGGTGAAGATATTTCACAAATCCTTCACTCTATTAAGGCTATTGATGCTCATGGAAATGAAAAAGATATTTCAGCTTCTGAGATTGAGTTTTATTACAGGGACAGTAGCTTAGATCAAAATTTAATAATTATTAGTGTGAAATTGCAAGGTAAAGTTTGTTTAAAAGATAAAATTCAAAACAAGCAAAAAATTTTAATCGAAAAAAAAAAAAATTCTCAACCAAGTCAAATAAAAACTTGTGGCAGCACTTTTAAGAACACTAAAAATAAAAAGGCATGGGAATTAATTAAGGAATCTGATTGTCAAAACTTACAAATTGGAAATGCAAAAATATCTGATAAACACTGTAACTTTTTTGTTAATGACGGCAAAGCAACTGCAAAAGAATTAGAAGATTTAATTAATAAAGTTAAAGAAACAGTATATCTAAAGACTAAAACAAACCTAGAACTAGAAATTAAAATAATTGGTTGCAACAAATAAAAAACAATGAAACAGAAAACAATCTTAGTAGTCCAAGGTGGAGTTTCTAGTGAAAGAGAAATAAGTTTAAAATCAGGTAAAGCCTGCATCAAGGCGTTAAAAAAATTAAGATATAAGATAATTTCATTTGATCCCGCTAAAGAACATTTAAGTAAAATTAAACAATATATAAAAAAAGTGAACTTAATTTTTAATGCTTTGCATGGCAAAGATGGTGAGGATGGAATAGCTCAGAGTTACTTTGAATATTTTAAAATACCTTATACACATTCAGGTATAACATCATCGATGAATGCAATGGACAAGATTATATCAAAAAAAATTTTTAAAAAAAATAATCTTTTAACCGCAGACTATATTTTTTTAAATTCAGTAAATTACAAAAAATATTTAAAAAAGGAAATCCTACGAAATTCAAATCTTAGTTATCCAATGGTAGTAAAACCCTCTAATGAAGGATCAAGTATAGGAGTAGAGATATGTAAAAATTTTAATCAATTAAAAAAATCAGTAGTTAAATTGTTAAAAAGTTACAAAACTTTGATAGTTGAAAAATATATTGCAGGACAGGAAATTCAAGTTGCGGTTATTAACGGTAAAGCATTAGGAGCAATTGAACTAAAACCAAAAAGAAATTTTTATGACTACAAAGCCAAATATTCTAAATCTGCTCTTACCAAACATATTATGCCAGCCGATATAAGTAAAAATAGTTATAATAAAGTTTTGAAACTAGCGGAAAAAGCTCATCAAGTTTTGAATTGTAAAGGAGTAACTAGATCTGATTTTAAATTAATCAACAATAAGTTTTATTTATTAGAAATAAACACCCAACCAGGAATGACAGATTTATCTCTAGTACCTGAAATAGCAAAATATGTGGGTATTTCATTTAAAGAACTCGTAAAAAAAATTATTGATGACGCGACTATTAATAGATGAAAAATTCATCAAAGTTATATTTTCTTATATTTATTTTTTTTATTTTTTCTACATATAGCAGTAATAGCAACAGAGAGAGTTTAAGCGTTTTTTTCCCAATAAAAAAAATATTAATAGAAAATAATGTTGCAATTAATTTACCCAAACTAAAATCTGAATTAAATATTTTAAAAAATACAAGCTTGTTTTATCTAAAAAAAAAAAAAATTTTTAAAATTATAAACAAGCATGATTTTATATCAAATATTCAATTAAAAAAAAAATATCCAAATACCTTGAAGATTACCATAATTGAAAAGGTACCAGTAGCAACACAAACAATAGATAGAAAAAAATTTTATATAACTAAAGATAATGAAAAGATAAATTTCATAGACCTTAAAATCTACAGCAATTTACCTATAATTATTGGTAAGTATAAAAATTTTGACATTTTCTACAATGACTTAGAAACAAACAATTTTAAAGTAAATGAAATTAAAGCTTTTTACTACTTTGATGTTGGCAGATGGGATATTGTTCTAAAAAATGAAAAGGCTATTAAATTTCCAGAAAAAAACTATTTAAATTTACTACCAAAAATTAATTTAATGTTGAGAAATAATAATTTTTCTAAATACAAAGTTTTTGACTTTAGAATACAAGACCAATTAATTTTACAATAATATGCAGTTAAACGAACCTTGCCTAATTATAGATCTGAATGATAATAAATTTATATTTTTTGTTGTCACATTTAACGAAAAAAAAGATTTTAAAATACTAAAAAAAATTACTTTAGATAGTGTAGGTGTTCAAAACGGTCATGTAATTAATGTTGATACCGTAAGTAAATTGTTAAAAAAAACCATCAATATAATTGAAGATGAAATAAGTTATTTTTTTTCTAGTGTGGCAATTATAATTAATCCAAATCACATAAATTGCTTAAATGTTAGCGGTTATAAAAAATTAAATGGCTCACAAGTTTCAAGTGAAGACGTGGTTTATATTCTTAACAACATAAAAAAAATTATACTAGAAAGTGAAAATAATGATTCTTTAATTCATCTTTTCAATTCAAATTTTTCACTTGATAGTGATAACTTAGAAAATTTACCTATTGGTCTCTTCGGTGAGTTTTATAATCAGAATATGACTTTTTTTCTAGTAAACAAAAACATTCTTAAAAATATAAAATCAGTTTTTAGTAATTGTGGATTGAATATACAAAAAACAATTTTAAAGCCTTTTGCTGAAGGAATTTATCTTTTATCAAATAATCAATTAAATAAAAATGTTACAATTTTAAGATTAGAAGAAAATAGAATTAATATTTCTTTATTTAAAAACAAATCATACGTTTTTACTGAAGACTTTAACTTTGGTTTTGCTTTAATTATTAAAGATATATCAAAATTATGCTCTCTTAAAATTGAAGAAGTAAAAAATTTTATGAGAGAAATTGAATTAAAAAATATTATAGAAACAAACAGTGAATCTTATTTAGAAAAAAAATACTTTTATATTTCACCTTATAGAAAAATAAAATATCAATTGATTTTAGATATAATCAATGCACGTATAGAAGAATTATTTGAAATTTGTTACAAAAAAAATATTAATATTAAAAATCTAAAGAACAATGATAAAATTTATATTTACGTTGATTCTTCTGAGTATTATAGAAATATTCAATATGTTATAGAAAATAGCAAACTTGTAGCTTTGGAGAGTATTTATGACCGTGATACAGCTCAAACCTTATCAGCGAGTGTTAGTGGTGCCTGCGAACTTATTAGCAAAGGTTGGGAAAAAGAAGCAATACCAATAAATCATAAAAACAAATCATTAATTACCCGTTTTTTTTCAAGGTTATTTAGTTAGTTTGTAGTATTTTTTTGAAACATTAGTTGTTTTAAGTTTCTCACTATTGTTTTGTATAAAAGTGTCATGTTAAGTTTATTCCAAAAAACAATTTCAAAAAAAATAGAATTTAGTGGAGTTGGGCTGCACAGCGGCCTAAAAAGTGTAATTAAAATAATACCTGCTGACGAAAATTATGGAATAGTTTTTAAAAGAACCGATCTTGAACAAAACAATATTATAAATGCAAATTTTGAAAATGTTTCTTCAGCTAAGCTTTGTACAACAATTCAAAATAGCTTTAACGTAAGCATATCAACGGTTGAGCATTTGCTAGCAGCACTTTATATAACGGGTATTGACAACGCATTGATAGAAATCAATGCCTCTGAAGTTCCAATCATGGATGGATCCTCTAAAGAATTTGTTGAAACTATCTTTAAAATTGGAATTAAAGAACAAAAAGCTAAAAGAAAATATTTACAAATTTTAAAAAAATTTGAATTTAATGAAAACGAAAAATTTATCTCTATAGAGCCAAATAAAAATAGTTTAAATGTTGATTTTCAGCTGGTCTATTCTAACAGTGTAATTGGCAAACAAAGAAATCAGATTAATTTTTCAGACAAAGATTTATCTAATGTTTACACATCAAGAACATTCTGTTTATTTGAAGATGTAGAACAGATAAAAAAAATTGGTTTAGCTAAAGGTGGGTCTTTAGATAATGCAATAGTTGTAAAAGATAATAAAATCTTAAATTCTGCAGGACTAAGAAATACCAAAGAGTTTGTAAATCATAAAATTTTAGATTTAGCAGGCGATTTTATATTGTCAGGGCACAGAATACTGGGCAGTGTAAAGTGTATTCAGGGTGGTCACAGCTTAAGTAACCTATTTTTAAGAACATTGTTAAAAGACAGATCATATTATTCAATAATTGAACTGGAAGAATCTAAAACTATAAAATCATATTTTAAAACATCAGCAAATAAGCTAGCGGTTAACGCTTAAGATCTTCAAAAATTTACCTAGTTAATTTAATTTAATTTGATATGAGTAACTCAATGTATCAAAAATTAACCTATGCAATTTTAATAATTTTTTTAACCATCTCATGTTCTAAAAAGGAACCAGAACTAAAGATACCTGCTAATAAAGAAAAATCTTTTGAAATTTACAAGGAAGCTGTAAAGGCAATGAATGACGGTAATTATTTTTTTGCTTCTAAAAAATTTTCTGAAGCAGAAACAATTTTACCTCAAATTGAATTTTCTGCAAAAGCTGCTTTAATGTCTAGTTTTTGTCTTTATTCGATAAATTTTTATCCAGAAGCAACCGCAAACCTAGAACGTTTTATAAACCAATATCCCGCAGACAAAAATGTGGCCTATGCCCATTATTTAATTGCACTTACTTTATATGAGCAAATCTTAGACGAGAAAAAAGACATTAAACCACTTATAGAGACTAAAAAAAAAATAAATTTTTTTTTACAAAATTATCCAGATACAGAATATGCGCTAGACTTAAAATTTAAATTAGATTTAGTTAACAATCAACTCGCAGCAAAAGAAATGTATATTGCGAAATATTACATAACTACTCAGAAGTGGATACCTGCTATTAATAGACTAAAAGTTATTATTAACGACTACTCCAAAACTGTTTTTATCGAAGAGGCACTGCATCGATTGGTAGAAGTTTATTACAGAGTCGGCTTAACAGATGAAGCAAAATCGAGTGCAGCAATTTTAGGATATAATTATAATTCAAGTGAATGGTACGAGCAAACTTACAAAATTTTAAATAAATCCTATAAATTACGTAAAAAATCTGAAATTAAAAAAGATGATGGGCTAATAAAAAGAACAATTAAAAAAATACTTAATTAAAAAATGTCTAGCAAAGAAGATGTTATAATTCAAAATTATCTTAAAAAAGTTAAGTTTATAGAAAAATATAATGAATCTTATTATGCTAAAGACTCACCTATTGTTTCTGATCAAAAATATGATGAATTAAAAAAAGAGACTCTTGAACTAGAAAAGAAACATTCATTTTTAAAAAAATATGGATCAATAAAAAACAAAATTGGATTCAAGCCCTCTTCCAAATTTAATAAAATAAAACACTCAAAACCAATGCTTTCACTTGCCAATGCATTTAATAACGACGACATAAAAGATTTTGAAAAAAAGATTAATAATTATCTAAACAACATAAATATAAATTTATCATTTTCACTGGAACCTAAAATTGATGGAATCTCAGCATCATTAACATATGAAAATGGGATTCTAGTTAAAGGACTTTCGAGAGGAGATGGTGAGTTCGGCGAAGATATTCTTGAAAATCTTAAAACAATAAAACAAATACCTCACTATATTAGATCAAGTGATACACCAAAGATACTTGAAATAAGAGGTGAAGTTTATATTGGAAAAAAAGATTTTGAAAAAATAAAAAATAAGTTTGCTAACCCTAGAAATGCAGCAGGTGGTTCATTAAGACAAAAAGAATCTACTAGCACTGCAAAAATTCCACTAAAATTTTTGGCTTATGGTTTTGGGGAAGTAGAACCTTTTATTTTTAAAAAACAGTCAGGTTTTTTAAAAAAAATAAATGACTGGGGATTTAAAACAAATCCTCATAATTTCTTGGCTAGAAACCTTAAAGAGATAAAGAATCAATATAACAAAATTGAAAAAACTAGATCAGATCTAGATTATGATATTGACGGTCTCGTTATAAAAATTGATGATCTACTTTTACAAGCAAGACTAGGTAATACATCAAATTCTCCACGATGGGCAATTGCTTATAAATTTTCATCAGTTAAAGCTACAACGAAAATTAATGATATTGTTATTCAGGTAGGCAGAACAGGAGCATTAACTCCTGTTGCTAAAGTTGAGCCAGTAACAGTAGGAGGAGTAGTTGTTTCTAACGCCACACTACATAATGAAGAAGAAATTATTAGAAAGGATATTAGAATAGGAGACTTTGTCACCATCCAAAGAGCTGGTGATGTTATTCCTCAAGTCGTATCCATAGATTTAAGTAAAAGAGAGAAAGATTCTAAAAAATTTATTTTTCCAACTAAATGTCTTTGTGGTTCTGATACCATAAAAGAAATAAATGTTAATACAAAGAAAATAGATGCAGTAAGAAGATGCCTAGATAGAGAATATAAGTGTCAATTCATTGCAAAAGAAAAATTAAAACATTTTGTGTCTAAGGATGCATTTAATATTGAAGGATTAGGAAAAAAAGTTATAGATCAATTTTGGGAATTAGAATTAGTAAAAAAACCTTCGGATATTTTTAGATTAAATTATAAAAAAATAGAGAATTTAGAAGGGTGGGGCGAACTATCAGTTGAGAACTTAAAAAATGCAATAAACAAGTCCTCAAAAATTTTACTTGATAAATTTATTTATTCTCTTGGCATAAGACACATAGGACAAGAAAATGCAAAACTTTTAGGTAATTTTTTTAAAAGTATTACAAAATTAATTGAACTTTTTGATTCTACTAAGCAAGAAAGCTTACTAAAAAATATTGTTGAGTTAGATGGAATTGGATCTGCTCAATTAAACTCTCTAAAAGAATTCTTTTCAAATAAAATAAATAATGAGATTGTATCTTCTTTAATTAAGCATTTAAAAATAGAAAATTCTAAAATATTAAATAAAGATGGTAAGCTAAGTGGAAAGACAGTCATGTTTACCGGAGGGTTTGAAAAAATAAGCCGGTCAGAAGCAAAATCATTAGTTGAAGAGAATGGCGGCAAGGTACTTGGAAACATTTCAAGTAAATTGAATATTTTAGTCACGGGTAACAGTAAACCAATCAAATCAAAAATAGAAAAAGCTAAAAAATTAGGTGTAAAAATTATATCTGAAGTAGATTGGTATAAGGTATTAAATATTTGAACAGGCGTGTTTAAGTTGAGTTAGCTCTAATTTATTCATAAATATTTTTAAATTAGCAAACACCCTTTGATGATATTTATTTAACCAATTTTTTTCAAAAGAAGTTAAGAGTTTTTTTTCTATTAATGTTTTATCTATAGGAACTAAGGTTAAATCTTTGAATTTTAATTTATCTTTATTTTTTTTTACATAAACTAAATTTTCGATACGAATACCGAAGTGATTTTCTTTGTAATATCCTGGTTCATTAGAAGTGATCATGCCTTCTTTAAACTTAACTTTATTTCCTCTAGAAATAGCTTGTGGTCCCTCATGAACATTTAAAAAATATCCAACGCCATGGCCGGTCCCGTGTGGGTAATCTAAATTTATATCTTTTAAAAATTTTCTTGCAGAACGATCTATCACATCGCCGTTAGAATTTTTATTAAGCTTGAATGAAGCGACAGCAATATGCCCTTTTAAAACTCTAGTAAAAATATCTTTAATTTTATAATTTTGAACATCAAGAGATAAAGTTCTTGTCACATCTGTTGTGCCGTATAAATACTGTCCACCAGAATCTACCAAATACACATCTCCTTTCCTTAATAAACGATTACTTTTCTTATCAGCTTTATAATGAATTATTGCACTATTAGGGCCCGAGCCAGAAATGGTCGGAAAGCTTAAATTATGAAATGTTTTATTTTTTTTTCTAAATCTTAAAAGTTTTTCTTGAGCTGAAATTTCATTAATTTTTATTTTTCTAAAATTATCTTTTAACCAAAATATAAACTTAGTTAATGCCGCACCGTCATAAATATGGGATTTGATAGAATTATTAATTTCAGTTTTATTTTTTATAGATTTTAAATAATAAATCGGATCTTGTGTTTTTATTATTAAATTATTTTTTTCGATAACTGATTTATAAAAAATTGAACAAGTTAAAACATCTATTAAAATTTTTTTACTAGATAAATTTAAAAAAAAATTTGGAAGCAAGTTAAAATCGTAAATTTTAACAGATTTATTTATTTTATTTTTAAAAGATTTATTAATTTTTTTTAAATTACAAAATAACAATACTTCTCCGTTTTCATCAACTACAGCATGTGAGTTAGGTAATGGAGAATAACTAGTATCTTTACCCCTTATATTTAACAACCAAGCAATATTTTCAGATGCTGTAGTGAATAAATAATTAGCTTTATTTAATTTTATTAGTTTTACTAATTTAGCTAATTTCTGCTCAACTTTTAAACCAGCATCTTTATCTTTAATAAAATAAAAAGGTTTTATATTTAAGTTTTTTTCTCTCTTCCACAATAAATCAATTAAATTCTTATTAATTGGCCTTAGTTTTATGAAAGGATTTTTAAAAAGTCCATTTAATGAATTTTCAGTATGAAGTTTTGGATCAAATCCTAATTTTAAATTTTTTTGCTTAAAAATATTATAAGGATATTTCTTAGGTATAGTGCAAATTTTAAATTGGTCACCACATTGTATGCCTGCCTGGATTGTATATCTACCATCGACAAACATGTAGTTTTTATTCTTAAGAATAACAGCAAATCCAGCAGACCCTGTAAAATTAGAAATATATTTTAAATTATCTTCTGGAGTAAGTACGTATTCACCAAAAAAGTTATTATTTTTTGGCACTATGTACCCATCTAAATCGAAGGTTTTAAAAAGTTTTCTTAATTTTTTTATTTTTTCCATTTTAGCATTTTATTTTTTTTAAATCTTTCCCAGCCTGGGCTTTTATACTCGCCATCAAAATCTATACCTATATCTTGATTAAAATCAAAATCACCCTTAAATTCTGACGCAGACTCAATCTCATTTTTTTCTATATTTTCATCTGGAATTTCGTTTATGAATCTCGAAGGTAAGGCATCCATCCATTCTCCGTGGTACGATCTTTTCATAGCAAAAGATAAATAGGCTTCTTTTTTAGCTCTAGTTATCCCCACATATGCGAGTCTTCTTTCCTCCTCCAAAGCCAAATCACCTTTTTCCTCTAGTGATTTTTGATGAGGAAACAAACCCTCTTCCCATCCGGGTAAAAAAACGACATCAAATTCCAATCCTTTAGCAGCGTGCATAGTCATTAAATTAATCTTTTCTCCCTCCCACACCTTATCAATAGATGTAGCAAGAGCAACGTGCTCTAAAAAAGATTGTAAATTATCATATTCGTGCATGGCCCTAAGAAGTTCTTTTATATTATCTAGCTTATTTTCATTTTCTAAATCTTTTTTATTCTTAAGCATTTCAGAATAACCTGATTCATCTAATATAATTTTCAAAAGGTCGTAATGCTTATTAGTTTTCGCATCTACTCTCCATTTATCAATCATTCTAGTTAACTGTAATAAACTTGTTTTGATCTTAGGTTTTAAACTATCATTTTCTATTTTTTTTTTTATAGCGTCTTCAAGACACAGTTTGTTTTGACTGCCAAAAAGATATAATTGACTAAGTGTGCTTTCACCTACACCTCTTTTAGGGTTTTCGATTACTCTTTCTAAAGCTAAATCATCATATTTTTGATTTATAATCCTTAAATATGCCACAGCATCTTTTATTTCAGCTCTTTCGTAAAACCTAGTTCCACCTAAAACTCTGTAACCTAAGCCTACTTTAAGAAATCTTTCTTCAAATTCTCTTGTCTGATAAATAGCTCTTACTAAAATAGCGACGTTATTAAGTGAATATTTCTTTTTTAATTTATTTTCTGCAATATCACTAACATTTTCCGCTTCCTCACGACCTGTTTGATAGCAATTAATTTTTACTTTCTCACCCTGTTGAGCAGAGGACCAAAGTTTTTTTTCAACTCTACCTTTGTTGTGTGAAATTAAAGTCGACGCAGTTTCTAAGATATTTTTTGTAGATCTATAATTTTGTTCTAATTTAAAAACTTTACAGTTTTTATAGATATGATCGAATGTTAAAAAGTTTTTTATTTCCGCACCTCTCCAGCTGTAGATAGATTGATCGTCATCTCCAACACAACAAATATTCTGTTGTTCATTAACCAAAAGATTTAACCATTTATTTTGAATAAAATTAGTATCTTGAAATTCATCTACTAATATATATTTAAAATTATTATTATAAATTTTTTTTATATCCGGGTGATTTTCAAATAATTTTACACAATATAAAATAAGATCACCAAAATCACAGGCATTTAGTTCTCTAATTTTATTTTGGTAAATTTTATAAACTTTAAAAATAGATTTTTCTAATCCAGTAAATTCATCGTCTTTAATATTTTCAGGGTGTAAGCCTTTATTTTTCCATTTGTCTATAAAAGATAAGATAAACCGAGGTGTAATTTTTTTGGCATCTATGTCCTCTGCTTTACAAATATTTCTAACTATTTTTTTTTGATCATCGGTATCTAAAATGGTAAAATTTCCTTTTAAGCCAATTGCTTCTGCGTGCCTTCTTAAAAATTTAACACTGATAGAATGAAATGTACCAAGCCAAGGAACTGCAGTTGACTTCTCACTGACGTAATTAAGCACTCTATTTTGCATTTCTTTTGCTGCTTTATTAGTAAAAGTCACACACAAAATTTGATTCGCCCATGCTTTCTTCGAATTAATAATATGTGCTAGTCTTGTTGTTAAAACTCTTGTTTTACCTGAGCCTGCGCCTGCTACTATTAAATTAGGTCCCTCTGTGCTTAACACCGCTTCTTTTTGTTCCTTGTTTAAATCTTCTATTAATTTATTTATAGAATCCATAATTATATCAAGCAACTATATACTACTTATTTAAACATTATAAATGATAAAAAATTTAAACTTAATTTTTAAAAAAAAAACCGTTTATAAAATTATTTTTAATTTTCTTGTATTTTTTATTATTATTGTTTTTACTTATTTTTCAATACCATATTTTTTCAACCACTCTCCTCAACTTATAGAAGAAAATTTTAAAACAAATAATGATATTAATATTAAAAATATTTCAAAAATTAATTACAAGGCATTTCCAACCCCAAGAATTGAGGTGTACGGAAGTAACTTATATCTCAAAGAAAATATTTTAGAAATAGATGGGAGTGAAATAGTAATAATCCTTAATCCAAGCAAGATTTTAAATAATAAAAAACTTTATTATAGCAAAATATTAATAAAAGGTGGGTCAACTAAAATCAAAACTAATAATATAAATAAGTTATCAAATTATTTTAAAAAAAAAAAATTAAAAATTTTTTTAATAAAAAATAATCTTTTTTTTATAAGAAACAAAAAGTCTTTATTTGAGATCAATAACAGTATAGTGGAAATAAGGCCTTCTAATAATCAAAAACAATTAAGAGTAAATGGAATTTTCTTAAATCATAAAATCACTTTTTTATTGAAAAGCCAATTAGAAAACGGAAATAATATAATAATAAAAATTCCAGAACTTGATATACTGAGTAGAATTTTCCTAACAAATAAAGACAACCTTAGTTTTTTCAATGGATTTGTAAACCTTGAAGTTTTGAATAATTTTTTTAAATTTAATTTTACAAAAGAAAAAAATATAAAAATAAATGAAGGTTTTGTTAGAAATAATATAATAAACTCATCATTTGAGGGAGAAGTGACAATAAATCCAAATTTTCTTCTCAATCTAACTTTCGAGCCAACAGTTTTAAATATAAAAAAATTATTACCAATAATTCAAAAAAAATATTTTTCAGATAATGTTGATATAGAATTAATAAAAAAAATTAATGGTTCTTTTATTTTTAAGAGGATGACACAAGGTGTTGTAACTTTTAAAAATGGAGAAATTTTATTTAGTAATTTCCATTCTGGTTCAAATAATTCATTATTTTTTAATGCTAGAATTTCTGAATTCGGAAAAAAAGGAAAAATCTATTTTGATGTGTTGAAAACCATTCAACATAGAAAGAGTAGTCCTAAAGAACTCAAAATATCAGGCTTTATACACCCGTCTTCCTCAAAGATATTTTTTGAACAACTATTATTTGATGAAAAAGATTACACTCAAGAAGATGTTAAAATTTTACAGAAAAATTTTAACAATGAAGTAATTCAAAAATCA
>Ga0308004_10000235_pt1 | contig 27141 bp, 27 predicted proteins | sample Neamet38_FD_203156 | JGI IMG/M metagenome (GOLD analysis project Ga0308004, IMG submission 203156) | Marine microbial communities from water near the shore, Antarctic Ocean - #38 | ecosystem: Environmental > Aquatic > Marine > Unclassified | place: Southern Ocean | collected 2014-06-06 | reverse complement strand
CATACAGTTACACACTCCAGCAGGATTATTACCAAGTGATACAATTATAAAATTTGGTATGGCTCCAGGGAAAAATAACGTTGTAAACGCAGGTAACGCAGTTAACGCTAAAACATTAGATAACAGGTATGGTGAGAAAGCTTACCAACTTCAAGTAAAAACAACTCCAATGGCCGGTCTTAAAATTGGTGCTGATTACTTTATGGAAGACGGTGCAGGTGACTCAACATCTCCGGTGGTTCAGGAAAAAGAGTCAGGATCAATATTTGCTACGTACGCAACTGGTCCAGCTAGTTTTGGTATAAGTCACTCGCTAAAAGCTCCTTTAATTTTAGGAACTTCTGCTACGGAGAGTGTTATATCTAACACTTCAAAAGTTGGTGGAAACGCTGACTCAGTAAGACACTGGAGCACGTATAAAGCTTCAGCTGCTTTCAATGTAAACGATGCATTGTCAGTTTCTTATGAGAGAGAACATTCAAACAGAAACTTCATAGCTGGTTCTGTTGCCAACGATACCCTTGAGGCAGACGCTATACAAGCGGCTTACACAATGGGTGGAATGACTTTAGCTCTTTCACATGGACAAGCAAAAAATGTTTCATACACCGATGGTGCAGTTAAACAAACATTATTTGCTATGACTATGGCGTTTTAGTTAGTAATAATTTAAAATTAGAAAAGCCGGTTAGAAATAGCCGGCTTTTTTTTTATCTCAGATAACAAACAAAATCCTTTTGAAATGACTAAATTTAATTTAAGTAGATTAGTATTATTTATCCCACCAAGTGGAACCAAATCAACTAAACAATTATTTTGTATTAAATTAAACCTAACAACACCTAAATATCCTTTTTTATTCTCATAAGAAGTTTTAAATAATCTTGAAAGAATAATTGTCTTGCACCCTTGCTTCTTTTTTAAATATATTTCGTTAAAATTATGAGCAGACCCAATTAAATTATATTTGTATTTAGGATAAATTTTCTTATCATATGAAGATAAATACACCCCATCTGCCTTAATAAATTCTGCTAATTTAAAATTATTAGCAACAAAAAATTTAAAATTTTTATTTTTACACCCATTTCTAAATCGCTTTAGATGCTCAATATTTTCTTGAATCCCATTATTTCTATAAATAATAGATATTTTGTTATTTTTTTTAATATAATCAAGATTTAAAGATGTCGTATTTTCTATGTATAAATAATAATTATTCTTTATAATAAACATCAATGGATCCAATAATTTCTAGATTTGAAAATATAAAATCTCTTATTGGTAATAGCAACGTAAAGATTGTTGCTGTTTCTAAAACATTTTCTTATCAAGACATAAGTCCATTAGTTGACCACGGTCACCTTCATTTTGGTGAAAATAAAGTTCAGGAAGCACAATCTAAATGGGGAGACATAAAAAAAAATAAACCGAGTTTAAACTTGCATTTAATTGGAAAATTGCAAAGCAACAAAGCAAAAGACGCAGTAAAACTCTTTGATTATATTCATTCATTAGACAGTCAAAAACTTGCTATTATTTTAGCTAAGCACGAAAATACTTTTAATAAAAAACTAAAATATTTTATTCAGGTTAATATAGGAAATGAAAAACAAAAATCAGGTATAGGAATAAATTTGCTCGATGATTTTTATTACTATTGTGTTAAAGAATTAAAAATTAATATTATAGGATTAATGGCTATCCCGCCTAACAATGTTAATCCAGATGAATATTTTAAAAAACTGATGGAACTAAATAAGTTATTTGATTTAAAAGAATTAAGCATGGGCATGTCTTCTGATTTTAAGGTGGCGTTAAATTATGAAACTACCTTTGTAAGAATAGGTAGTTCAATTTTTGGTAGCAGAAGTTAAATTATTTTAATTCTCGTTTTATTGTTTATTTTACCAATCAATAAAAGTATATTTTTTTTTGTAATAGCAATACACCCTTTAGTAGGTGCATAATTTTTTTTTGCAATATGTAAAAAAATTGCACTTCCCTTTTTTTTAATAGATGGTTTTAAATTATAATCGATTACAATTATTACATCATAAATATTTTCTTTTAACCAAAGTTTTTCAGCACTAAATTTAAATGGAAACTTAATTAATTTATTATAATATTTTGAGCTGATGTCATCACACCACCCCATATTTTTTTTTATGATGGTTTTTTTAAGAGAAGATTTTATATTTGAAATTCTATCTTTTCTATAAAAGATTGATTTTAATGCAAAAGAACCTCTAGGAGTTTTTTCATCACCTTCTATTTTTCTAGATGTAATTCCCGTTTTACCTATAGCACATTTTATCTTATACTCGTTAAGATATAACAATTTTTGTTTTAATATTATATTCATGGATCTATGAAAAATAACTTATTAGTTTTTGGTACAAAAAACTTTAACAACTCTTTAAATGAAATTAAAGAATATTTAAATTTTTTATTAGTTTTTTATGATAAAAATATGACTTTCGAATTATCATCTATAGAATATAATTTTGTATTAATAGACTCTGAGGCCTGTAGTGATCCGGACATTTTAAAATTAATTAGTAAAATTAAAAATAAGCCCTCTCTATTGGTAAAAAAAACTGACAATACTAGTGCAAACAAACTTATTTGTGATGATACAATTATTCTCCCGCTAAGCATAGTTGATATTGCTAATAAAATTACTAATTTAATAACAATTAAAAAATTTAATCAAAATTCGGCTTTGTTAATTAAGGAATATGTAATTGACAAAAATGAAAGAGTCTTAAAAAAAGATAACTTGTCTATTACTATCACAGAAAGAGAAATTCAGCTTATTGAATTGTTATTTAATGAAAAAAACCCGGTATCAAAAAAAATTATTTTAAAAAGAGTTTGGAATTATGCAGATGATGCAGACACGCATACCATAGAGACTCATATTTATCGACTTAGAAAGAAAATATTTAATAAATTTAAAGATGAAAATTTTATTATTAATTCTAAAGTTGGTTATTTAATTTGAAAAAAAGAAACAAAATAGCTATAGATTTATTTTCTAAAAAGTACCGTAAACGTATTGTTAAGTCGAAAAAAGGTAAGGGAAGTTTTAAAAGAAAAAAAATCTAATTTTAATTTCTTCTAAAGAAATTTATTAAGCTTATTAATTCAATCGTGCACCAATTTTTTGGATAATTTGAGATGCCATTTCTGTTCCTTTTTGTAAACTCTCTTTGGTTGAAGTTTTATTAATACGTCCATGGAGAAAGCCAGATGCAAACAAGTCTCCTGCGCCAGTTAAATCTATTATCTTAAGATTTTTCTGCCCCTCACACTCCACAACCTCATGGCCACTGATCGCAATACTTCCTTTATCCGATCTTGTTACCACTAATGTTTTATTTAAATCTTTACCAAATTCAATCACATCATCAAATGACTTTGCATCAATTAACTCTATTATTTCTTGTTCGTTGGCAAATATAATATCTAGTTTATTTTTAACTAAATCATAAAAACTTTTTTTGTGTCGATCTACACAAAATTTATCAGACAAAGACATGGCTGTCTTATTTGCAAAAGCTAAAGCTTTATCAAAAGCTGCTTTAGGTTCACCTTCATCCCACAAGTACCCTTCTAAAAAAACTAACTCACTTTGTTTAATAAAATTTTCATCTATATCACTAGGAGTAATTTTTCCTGCGATCCCAAGAAATGTACACATAGTCCTCTCAGAATCTGGTGTAATTAAGATTAGGCAGGTACCTGTTGGAGTATTCTCAACCTTCTTATTATAACAATATTTAACATTTTCATCAGTCAAGCTTTTTTCATATTCATTTCCCAATTTATCTTGACTGACCTTTCCTATAAAAGAGACTCGATCCCCAAGTTGTGCTAGTCCTACAATAGAGTTAGCAACAGACCCACCAGCTATAGTTTTTTCAATTTTTAGACTAAACAGTAATTGCTTAAACTCTTTTTCATCCACTAGCTTCATAGTACTTTTAGTTAGGTTATTTTTGATTAAAAAGTTTTCATCAACTTTACAAATGACATCTACGATTGCATTTCCTATTCCTAAAATTTTCATAATTTTTATTAAGCCTTTATATTTTTAAATGGTTTTTTTCTACTGGGATAACAAGTTTTACAAATTTTGCAACTTATACCATAACACTCTCTGGCTTTGCAATATTCACGTCCGTAGAAAATAATTTGAAGGTGAAGTTTATTCCAATATTTCTCAGGAAATAGTCTTTTTAAATCTTTTTCAGTCTGCACTACATTCTTGCCGTTTGTTAATCCCCATCTTTGAGCCAATCTATGAATATGCGTATCGACAGGAAAAGCTGATTGGCCAAAACCTTGAGACATAACCACACTAGCAGTTTTATGACCTACACCAGGTAATTTTTCTAACTCTTCAAAGCTTTTAGGAACACGACCATTATGATTTGCTATTAATTGTTTTGACATTAAAAATATACTTTTTGCTTTTATTCTGAAGATACCTATACTTTTAATGAGCATTTCAATTCTCTTTCTTCCTAATTTAACAAAATGTTCAGGTTTGTTATATTTTGGATATATATTTTTAGTCACATTATTTACATTCACATCCGTACACTGAGCAGATAGAAGAACTGAAACTAGCAGTGTAAATTTACTGTTATGATTAAGAGGAATAGGTGTTGTAGGATAAATCTTATTTAATATCTTTAAAATCGATTTAGCTCGTTGATTCTCATTCATTATTTTAAATCTATTTAAAATTTAAAATATTTCTCATTGAATATAAGCCTGGCTTTTTATTTATTAACCACTTTGCAGCTGTTAAAGCACCTTCTGAGTAAAGAGCCCTATCAAATGCTTCGTGATTTAGGGTAATTATTTCTTTCCCGCTAGAAAATTTAACTTCATGTTCTCCAATCACTTCTCCTTTTCTTAATGAATTAAAATTTATTTTTTTTCCATAAGGAAAAGACTTTTTATTTAAAAATTTTTTACCAATTAATATATTAAGAGCTTTATTTTGGCCATCAGCAATACCTTTACCAAGCATTAAAGCTGTACCTGACGGATGATCTTTTTTGTGTTTATGGTGAATCTCAAAAACTTTGCTCAAAAATTTATTACTTAAAGATTTAGATGCAATTTCTGTTAAATACATAAGAAGATTAATTCCTAAGCTCATATTCCCTGCTTTTAAAATTGTGATTTTTTTTGAATAATTTTTAATCAGGTCTTCCTCTTTTTTTGTAAAGCCTGTTGTTCCGATAACAACTTTTTTTTTAAGTTTAGTTGCAATTTTAAGAATTTCTAGCGTGCATCTTGGAACGGTAAAATCTATTATTACATCAACTTTTTTAAAAGCTTGTTCGTTATTCAAGTCAGGCTCAACACCACTTATTTTTTTATTAATCACTTTATTTTCCGTAAGAACAGTAAGCTGGAAACTTTTATCTTTTTTAGAAGATTTAATAAGCTGTTTACCCATTTTCCCCATACAGCCAGAGATTGCTAGTTTAATTTTTTTCATTTTTTTGTCCCCCAAAACTTTTTAGCTTTTTCAAAAAAACTTTTTATAGTTGGGCTTAATTTAATACTTTCCAATACCTTAAATTCTTCTAAAAGTTCTTTTTGTTTTTTAGACAATGATACAGGAACCTCAGGAATAATTCTAATGTATAAGTCTCCAAATGAACTTCTCCTTAAGATTGGCATACCTTTATCTTTTAACCTTAACTGTTTTCCATACTGAGTACCTGGTGGAATTTTAACATTTACTTTACTTCCATTAATACATGGAACTTCGATAGCCGTACCTAATGCAGCATCTGCAAATGTAATTGGTAATTCAAAAAATAAATTTTCTTCTGATCTTTTAAAAAGACTGTGATTTTGTATCGAAATAAATAAATATAAATCTCCATTGGCACCATTTTTGGCGCCAGCCTCTCCTTTGCCTGAAAGTCTTATTCTTGTTCCGTCATCTACCCCTTTTGGAATTTTTACTGAAATTGATTCATCACTTTGAACTTTTCCACCACCGCTACATTTTTTACACGCCTTACCGATAGTTTCTCCATTTCCATGACATTGAGGACAAGTCTGCTGAACAGTAAAAAAACCTTGGCTCGATCTAATTTTACCATTACCTTTGCAGTAGTCACATTTTATTGGTTTTGACCCTGGCTCTGCACCATTACCATTACAGCTGTCACATTTTTTATATGTTGTGTAATCTATTTTTTTTTCCAGGCCTTTGTATGCATCTTCTAAATTTATACTTAAATCATATCTTAGGTCATTACCCCTGCTCCCCGAAGATCTTCTGCCTGAACTTCTAGATCCATCTGAAAAATCTCCAAAGAAGTCTTCAAAAATGTCAGAAAAAGAAGATGTATCAAAACCACTAAACCCTTGACCACCGCCACCCTCAAAAGCTGCGTGACCAAACTGATCATAATTTGTTTTTTTACCGTCGTCTGACAGAACGCTATAAGCTTCACTTGCTTCTTTAAATTTATCTTCAGCAGCTTTATTGCCTGGGTTTTTATCAGGATGGTGTTTAAAAGCGGTAGAGCGGTATGCTTTTTTGATTTCATCTTTAGAAGCTGACTTATCTACCCCTAAGATATCATAGTAGTCTCTCTTAGCCACAAAAGTTGTTCCCTTTTTTAATATATCCTAGGCGCTTTTTTCTTTATTTTTTTTATCGTCTTTATCGTCTTTATCGTCTTTATCTTCTTTTACGTCTTCAAAGTCTGCATCAACTACGTCTTCTTTATTTTTGCTTCCCTCTTTAGTTTCTTGATTCTCAGGTTTAGTCGAAGAGTCTTTCTGTTGGCTTTTGTAAACTGCTTCACCTAATTTCATAGAAACTTGGATTAAATCTTGAGTTTTCTTTTTGACTTCTTCGGTATCAGTATCAGTACTCTCAAGAGATTTTTTTAAATTAGAAATTCCATCTTCTATAGCTTTTTTTTCTTCTTCAGTTACTTTATCACCGTGCTCTTTTAAGCTTTTCTCTGTAGAAAAAATAATACTATCAGCTTGATTTCTTGCATCAATACTCTCTCTTTTCTTTTTATCTTCTTCTTTATTGGCCTCTGCTTCTTTTACCATCTTTTGAATTTCTTCATCAGTTAAACCACCAGAAGCTTGAATTTGAATTTTTTGTTCTTTTCCAGTTCCTTTATCTTTTGCAGAAACACTTACAATTCCGTTTGCATCAATATCAAATGTAACTTCTATTTGTGGAGTTCCTCTTGGTGCTGGTGGAATACCAATAAGTTCAAAATTTCCAAGTGATTTATTATCTGCTGCCATTTCCCTCTCACCTTGAAGCACTCTTATTGATACCGCTGGTTGATTGTCTTCAGCAGTTGAAAATACCTGACTTTTTTTTGTTGGAATAGTTGTGTTTTTTTCAATTAATTTGGTTGATACGCCTCCTAATGTTTCAATACCTAAGGACAAAGGTGTTACATCTAATAGTAATACATCTTTAACATCTCCTTGAAGCACGCCGGCTTGAATGGCTGCTCCCATAGCAACTACTTCATCAGGATTAACACTTTTATTAGGCTCTTTCCCAAAGAAATTTTTGACTGCTTCAATAACTTTTGGCATTCTCGTCATACCACCAACTAGAACAACCTCATCAATTTCAGCCGCAGAAAAACCAGAATCTTTTAGCGCAGTTTTACAGGGTGTTAATGTTCTTTCTATTAATTTTCCAACTAAAGCTTCTAATTTAGCTCTAGTAAATTTTAAATTAACATGTTTTGGACCTGTTTTATCTGCAGTAATGAATGGAAGATTTATTTCTGTTTGTGTAGCTGACGATAACTCAATTTTTGCTTTTTCTGCGGCCTCTTTTAATCTTTGTAGGGCAAGCTTATCCGCTCTTAAATCAATGCCATTATCTTTTTTAAATTCATCAATTAAATAGTTAACTATTTCATCGTCAAAATCTTCTCCACCTAAAAAAGTATCTCCATTAGTAGATTTTACCTCAAAAACACCATCTCCAATTTCTAGAATAGAAACATCAAAAGTACCACCACCTAAATCATATACAGCAATTTTTTGTCCCCCTTTTTTATCTAGACCATATGCGAGTGAAGCAGCGGTAGGCTCATTAATAATTCTCAAAACTTCTAGGCCTGCGATTTTGCCTGCATCTTTTGTGGCCTGTCTTTGAGCATCGTTAAAATAAGCCGGAACAGTTATAACTGCTTTGGTAACAGCTTGACCTAAATATTTCTCAGCAGTCTCCTTCATTTTTTGCAGAACAAATGCTGAAATTTGCGCAGGTGAATATTTTTCACCTTTTGCTTCAATCCAAGCTTCACCTTTATCTGATTTAACAATTTTATAAGGAACTTTACCTAAATCTTTTTTAACTGAATCATCTTCGAAACTTCTACCAATGAGTCTTTTTGAAGCAAAAATTGTATCTTGTGCATTTGTTACAGCTTGTCTTTTTGCTGGTTGTCCAACTAATTTTTCATTATTTTCTAAAAACGCAACGATGGATGGGGTAGTTCTAGCACCTTCGGCATTTTCTAAAACTTTTGCCTGTGAGCCGTCCATGATTGCAACGCATGAATTTGTTGTTCCAAGATCTATTCCAATTATTCTACTCATTATATTAATCCTTTGTTTCTGATTATTAGGTATATGGGTGTTATTTACTCCTCTTCAAGAGTTGAATTGTTATTTTTTTCTTCATTTTTCTCATTTTTAAGTATTTTTTTCTTTGCTATAGCAACAAACGAAGGTCTTAATAATCTGTCCTTAAAAAAATAACCAGGTTGAATTTCTTGGAGTACTGTTCCAGGTTCTACATTTTCATCTTCCATTTCAAGCATAGCCTGATGGTTATTTGGATCAAATTTTTGATCGAGACAATTTATTTTTTTAATATCATTTTTTTCAAATATAGTAGTTATATCTTTTTCAATTATTTGAATATTTTCTAAGAATCTATTTAAATCTTTATTTGTTTTTAAAATTTCATCAGCTCTGATCGATTGATGTGCCCTTTGTAAATTATCCAATAGTGACAAAGTTTCTCTGGCAAAATTAAAACCACCATACTCAAAAGCTTCTTTAGTTTCTTTTTCAGATCTCCGTCTTTGATTTTCAGAATCTGCTAAAGCACGTAATAGTTTATCTTGTAATTCTTCTAGTTTTGTTTCAAGTGTGGGCTCTACAATTTCTTCATTTTGTTTGTCTACTTCGTTATCAACATCAGGTATTGGGTCTAAATTTTTTTTATCGTTCTCTTTTTCCATAACTGCTATATAGGGTTTTAAAATTAAATTACTAGAGACAAATGAAAAAAATTGAAAAGATATTGATAGGTACGCACAATAAAGGAAAAATTAGAGAAATTAGTTATTTATTAAATAAAAAAATAAAAAAAATATCCCCTTTTCAGCTAAATATTAAAAGTCCAGCAGAGACAGGAAAAAGCTTCAAAGCTAATTCAGAACTGAAGGCTAAATATTTTTTTCAAAAATCAAAAATTGTTACTATTTCGGACGATTCAGGTCTTTGCATTGAATGTCTTGATAACAAACCAGGTATTTATTCTGCGAGGTGGGCTAAAAAATATGGTGGTTTTAAGCAAGCTATGACCAAAATTATCCAACTAATTAAAAATAAAAATAAAAATAAAAAAAAACCTAATATTAAGGCAAAATTTGTTTGCAGCTTAACGCTTTACTTAAATTCAAAAAAAAAAATTACAACAATAGGCGAAGTATCTGGCACTATTTCAGACAAGATACTAGGCAAAAATGGATTTGGTTATGATCCTATTTTTACCCCAACTGGATACAACCTTACTTTTGGACAGATGGAAAAAAGAAAAAAAATATTAATGGACCATCGATTCATAGCTTTTAAGAAATTAAAAAAAACTAAAATTCTTTAAATTTATTATTTTCTGTTTTGTATATTTTTAACTGCTGTGAGACTTTGTTATCTTTAAATCGAAAAGTTCCAATTTTTCCTTTAACTTTTTCTGTAATAAAAAAATCATCTACTGTGTCTATGCCGTTATTTTTTTTCCAAATATAGTAAATTAAACCCAATGCATCATATGATAAAATCGTAATTTCATCTGGCTTTTGCAAAAAAGTTTTATAATACTTATTATTATATTTTTTGAACTGTTTCATGTCGACAGAAGGAAAGTATAAATTCTTAAAAGAATTTTCACTTAATAAACTTTCATCAAACCATTGATTTACTGTTGTAAAAACTACAGATTTATCATCAACGTCTGAGAAAATAAGAGAGGCAAGAACACTTTTCAGGCCATTCCCAAAATCTATAATTATAATAGAATCAAAATCAACAGAACCTAAAGTGTAAAGTTTATCAAGAGCTAGAAGCTCTTTTTTTGACTTGTCATCATCTAATTTTTTTAAAATCTTCTTTCTAGTTTCTAATTTTTTTTTTCTCTGATTATACTTTGTTAGTTTTTCTATTTCTCCCGTAAGAACTCTAGGATCAGAATTGTATTTAAAAATTTTGAAGTTTTTTAACTTAGATAATTTAATTTTTTTATCTATAAATTTTTCATATTCATTTTTAGGATAAATTATTAAAGTTTTATTCTTCGATTGATCGGTTAAAAACTTTTCTATCGCTGTAAGTTGAGACTCAAGACTTATACCTATATTAATTACATTGTTAGATATTTTTGGTTCTTTATTTGATAGTGAAATAAAAATTGTATCTCTGTATTTTTCAAGCTCTTTAGCCAAAGAAGAAGACATTGGCCCTATGATTATTTTGGCACCATTATTTATTATTTCTTTTATAGCTAAATTTAATTTATCCTTGTTTTTGGTTCCACTATCTCTAGGTATAATTATAATGTTTTCATCGTCTATTTCATCAAGTGCAAGTTGTGTAGATAATAGTAGTGACTCTCCTAACTCTTTATACTCACCTGAAAAAGGAGCCAACAAACCAATTCTAAGCTTCTTGTCATTTTCATTTGCCATTAAATTGAAGTTAAACGATATGAATATATAAGATAAGAATGTAATAATAAATTTTATCATATTTTTATGAAAGTATTTGAAGCAGGTTTATATATTGTATCAACGCCCATAGGGAATTTAGATGATATAACATTAAGGTCTTTAGAGGTATTAAAAAAATCAGACATAATATTGTGTGAAGATACTCGTAGATCATTAAAGTTGTTAAATCACTATAAGATAAAAAAAAAATTAGTTTCTTATCATAAATTTAATGAAAAAAAAGAACTACCAAAAGTTGTAGAATATTTAAATGAGGGCAAAATTCTGTCGTTAGTTTCAGACGCAGGAACACCTACGCTTTCCGATCCAGGTCTTTTGTTGATCAAAACATGTGTAGAAAAAAAGATTAAAATATTTCCAATACCAGGACCTTCTTCAATTACTGCGGCAGTAAGTATATCAGGTTTCGACGATAAGTTTCTTTTTTACGGGTTCCTACCAAAAACTGAAAATGATCTTATTAAAGCTCTAAAACCTCATAGAGATTTGGATTTTTCCTTAGTTTTTTTTGTACCTGGAATAAAAATAAACTTTTATTTAAAATTTTTTAAAGAATATTTTTCAGGAAGATACATTGTTATTGCTAGGGAAATTACAAAAATACACGAAACATTTTACAGAGATTCAGTAGATAAAATAAAGCTTTTTAAGTCAACTTTAAAAGGAGAATTAACTATTGTGATTTCAAAAATTTATCACAATAATTACACAGAGCCTGATAAAAACATTGAAAACCAGGCTACTATATATCTTAAAAAATATAGTTTAAAAGATGTTGTAGAATTAATATCAAAAAAAGAAAAGATTTCTAAAAAAAAAGTATATGAAGTTTGTTTAAAAATTAAAAATAATGAAAAAAATAATTAGCTCAATCTTTTTAATCTTACTAGTCGCCAGCTGTGGAAAATCTGGACTGTCTACTTTTGGTAGAGGTGTAAGCATTGGGTTTGATCCAAGAACTGTCGGAATGCAGATTGACGATACAATCATGCAAAAAAATTTAGTTGCAAGATTAACCCTATCAGAAAAGAAATATTTTTTAACTGTACAGATTGAAATTTTAGATGGAAGAATATTTTTAACAGGAAAAGTAAACGAGCCAGAGGAAAAAATTAAAATAACAAAAATGGCATGGGAGACTAAAGGAGTCAGATCTGTTAAAAATGCTATAACAATCAAAGGTCAGTCTAATTTTAAAAGCACAGCAAAAGATATTTTAATTACCTCACAGTTAAGAACGGCTTTAATTTTTAATAAATTAACAAAATCTGGCAACTACACTCTAGAAACAATTAATAAGAAAATTTATATTTTTGGTATTGCTAATAATATTGAAGAAAAAAAAGAAGTTATAAATGAAGCAAATGAAATATATGATGTCGAAGAAGTAATACCAACAATTTATCTAATTTCTGAACTAAGTAGAAATAAAATTTAATTTTTATAATCAATTACTTCTGATGAATAAGCAGCAATAGAAGCAAGGTTTAGAATATCTGATGGAGATGATCTTAAAGGTGCAATTTCAATTGGCAGACCTAGGCCGATTAATAGTGGTCCAATTAATTTAGCCCCTCCAAATGTCTTCATCAATTTAACAGTTATAGAAGCACTATGTAGAGCAGGCATTATCAAGATATTTGCATTACCAACAATTTTAGAAAAGGGATATGAAGCTTTGTACTCTGGGTTCAAAGCTACATCAGGCTGCATCTCACCGTCGTAGTCGAAATCTATTTTTTTTGTTTTCATTAGCTCAATAGCTTCTCTAACATGTTTTGTTCTTACGGTTGCAGGCTTACCAAACGTTGAGTGCGATAGAAAAGCTACTTTTGGATCAAATCCAAATAATCTTGCAACTCTTGTGCTTGAAATGGCTATTTCGACAAGTTGTTCTGCAGTTGGATTGTCGTGAACATTAGTATCCGCTACAAAGACAGTTCTACCTTTTGAAACCAACATAGTAAGGCCAAAAATTATTTCTCCTGGTCTAGAATCTACTACCTTATTTAACTTTTCTATTGTAGCAGCGTGATGCCTTGTACCCCCTGTAACCATTGCATCTGCATCGCCACAAGCCACCATGCATGAACCCCAAGTAACTCTATCATTCCTCACAAGGTGATCACATTCTCTTTCTAACATCCCACTTCTTTGAAGTTTTTTATATAAATGTTTTGTGTATTTCTCCCTATCTTTTGTATTTTTTGAACTAACAATTTCTATTTTAAAATTTTCATCTAAGCCAATATTTTTTAATTGTTCTTTAACCTTCTCTTCTTTTCCAATTAATATTGGTATTCCTAATTTACTATTTTTGAAAGCAACGGCAGCTTTTAAAATACTAGGGTCCTCTCCTTCTGCAAAAACAACTCTTTTTTGAGATTTTTTAATCTGAGCGTTAATACCTTGCATAATGTTCATAGAAGGATCGAGTCTTCTAGACAACTCTTCTTTGTATTTTTCTAAATCTTCAATTTTTATTCTAGCTACACCAGATTTCATAGCTGCTTCAGCAACTGCAGCAGGTATAACACTAATTAATCGGGGATCAAAAGTTGAAGGAATAATATATTCTCTTCCATATCTTGGTCTCTCTCCCCCATATGCTGCTATTACCTCATCAGGAACTTCTTCCCTTGCCAACTGTGCAATTGCTTTTGCTGCAGCTACTTTCATTTCTTCGTTAATTTCCTTTGCTCTAACATCAAGCGCACCCCTAAAAATATAAGGAAAGCCAATAAGATTATTAACTTGGTTGGGGTAGTCAGATCTACCTGTCGCAACAATGGCATCAGATCGCACCTCCTCTACTAACTCAGGTTTTATTTCTGGATCAGGATTAGCGCATGCGAAAATAATTGGATTTTTTGCCATTGATTTTACCATCTCCTTCGTTAGCACATCTCTAGCTGACAAACCTAAAAAAACGTCTGTACCATTTATAGCCTCAGCAAGTGTTCTTAACTTAGTATCATTAGCATGAGCAGACTTGAATTGATCTATATTTTCTCTGCCCTTATAAATTACGCCAGATCTATCACACATAATTACATTTTCATTTTTAACTCCAGATAGTTTAAATAAATTTGTACATGCAATTGCAGAAGCACCTGCACCATTGATAACAACCTTAACTTCATTAATTTTTTTTTTTGAAATATCTAGAGCATTGATAAGAGCAGCTGTTGTAATTATTGCAGTACCATGTTGGTCATCGTGAAAAACAGGAATATCTAAAAGTTCTTTTAATTTTTGTTCTATAATAAAACAATCAGGTGCAGCGATATCTTCTAGATTAATACCACCGAAGGTATTACCAATATTCTTAATAGTATTGATAATTTCATCAGCATCAGAACTATCAACCTCTATGTCAATAGAATCAATATCTGCAAATCTTTTGAACAGCACAGATTTTCCTTCCATTACAGGTTTAGAAGCTAGAGCACCAAGATTTCCCAAGCCTAAAATTGCTGATCCATTACTAATTACCGCAACTAAATTTCCTTTACTCGTATAGTCGTACGCAGCTTCGGGATTTTCTGCGATTTTTTTAACAGGGACTGCAACACCAGGAGAGTAAGCTAATGATAAATCTCTTTTAGTTGTTAAAGGTTTAGACGAATTTATCTCTATTTTGCCTGACTTACCCTGTGTATGAAAGTCTAATGCCTCTTTATCTGTGTAATGGTCAATTTTAGATTTTTTTGTCATTAAATTTTAGTATGTAATATAAAATAAGTAAAATCATCAATAAATTAATTTTTTTTAATAGTAAAAAATATGAACTTATTATCTTCGACTACTATTTTTAGTTTTTATACTTTGGTCAGCAGAATACTTGGATATTTTAGGGACATATTAATAGCTACATTTTTAGGTGCCTCTATATATGCTGATGCCTTTTTTGTTGCTTTCAGGCTTCCAAATACTTTTCGAAGACTTTTTTCTGAAGGAGTATTTAACGCAGCTTTTATTCCAAGTTATACAAAAGAAAATATAATTGGCAAAATCGAAGGAAAGAAATTTGCAGACGATGTTTTAAATCTATTAATAATAGTTTTGTTAGGAGTTATTTTCTTAGTAGAAATTTTCACGCCGGCAATTGTATACTTAATTGCTCCAGGATTTTACAAAGACGTAGAAAAATTTAATTTAGCCATAGAACTCACAAGAATTACTTTCCCCTTTTTATTTTTTGTTAGCTTGTCTTCTTTTTTTTCGGGAATACTAAACTCTAATAATAAGTTTGCAGTAGCAGCAGCAGCTCCAATAATATTGAATATTTTTTTGATTTTAAGCATATTAATTTCTTATTATTTTCAATTGGACTACGAGGTAAACCTTTCTTATGCCGTTACATTAGCCGGGCTATTCCAGCTAATTTTTTTAATTTTTTTTACTAAGTTTTACTACAAACCTTCGATTAATTTTCAAATTAAGATTAATTCTAAAATTAAATTTTTTTTAAGAAAGTTGCTACCAAGTATTTTTTCATCAGGTGTTACACAAATTAATATTTTGGTGGGTACAATTATTGGTTCTTTTGAAGCTGGTGCAGTTTCTTATCTATATTATGCAGATAGAATTTACCAAATTAATTTAGCAATCGCTGGAATTGCAATCGGCACTGTTATACTTCCCGAACTATCAAAAAAAATTAATACAGGAAATATACTTGAGGCAATGAAAATACAAAATAAATCAATCGAATTATGTTTGCTTCTTTCCATGCCTGCTTGTCTAGGTTTAGTTATTGCTTCACAACAAATTACAAGTGCATTATTTGGTTATGGATCATTCTCAGAAAAAGATGTTATTTTAACAGCACAAGCATTGAAATATTTTGGATATGGCGTGCCAGCATTTGCGCTAATTAAAATTCTCTCAAATTTCTTCTTCGCAAGAGATGACACCAAAATTCCTTTTTACATTTCAATTTTTAGTGTTGTTTTAAATATTTTAATATCAGTTATTTACTTTAAAAAATTGGGATTTGTTATTATCCCAATTGCTACTTCTGTGGCAACCTGGTGTGCTGTAATACTTTATTTAATTTTACTAATAAAACTTAAATATTTTAAAACTAGCTATATTTTTTATAAAAATTTTTTCAAAATAGTTATTTCTACTGTTATAATGGGTCTGTTTGTATATTTTTTAATTAATTTTTTTGAGGATAAGCTTATTTATAGTAATTATTATAAAGCATTTTATCTTATAATGATCGTAAGTTTAGCTACTGCAATATATTTGTTGTTAGCGCAGTTACTAGGCATATTTAGAATTAAAAATTTTAGAACAAATTAAAAAATGAATAAAGATAAATTAGTTTTCTCAGGAGTGCAACCGACTGGCAGTCTACACTTGGGTAATTATCTTGGTGCTCTAAAAAATTTTGTAGCTTTGCAGAAAAAAACGGAATGTATTTATTGTGTTGTAGACCTTCATGCAATTACAGCTTTTCAAGATCCCAAAGAATTAAAAAATAATACCTTAGAAACTACGGCTGGATTTCTCGCTACAGGGCTTGATGATAAAAAGAGTATTATTTTCAATCAGTCTTCAGTCAGTGGGCACGCTGAGCTTGCTTGGATTCTAAATTGTGTTGCCCGTGTTGGCTGGTTAAATAGGATGACTCAGTTTAAAGATAAAGCTGGTAAAGATAAAGAAAAAGCCAGCGTGGGTCTTTATATTTATCCAAATTTAATGGCAGCTGATATACTTTTATATAAAGCTACACACGTTCCTGTAGGCGCAGATCAAAAGCAACATCTAGAACTTTGTAGAGATATCGCACAAAAATTTAACAATGATTTTAAAAAAAATGTGTTTCCATTGCCAGAGCCGTTAATACAGAAAACCATATCAAGAGTTATGAGTTTAAGAGATGGAACAAAAAAAATGAGCAAGTCAGACGAGTCAGAATATTCTAGAATAAATTTAAAGGATACAGCAGATAACATTGTAAAAAAAATTAAAAAAGCTAAATCAGACTCATCTACAATACCGGATAATTTGAATGATTTAGAAAAAAAACCAGAAGCCTTCAATCTAATTAGTATTTATTCAGATCTTATAAATATTTCGATAGAACAGTCGTTAAACGAGCTAAAAGGTAAAGAGTATTCGCACCTAAAAAATAAATTATCAGAAGTCTTAGTTGAAGTGATCTGCCCAGTTGGAAAAAGAATTAGAGAGTTGCTAGAGGATAAAGGCTATCTAGAAAAAGTCCTTAAAGAAGGCACGGAAAAAGCTAGAAATTTAGCTGAGTACAACCTTAAAGAGATACGAAATGTGATAGGTTTTTTGTAACTAAAAGTGATATAAACTCATAATGATTATAACAGAACCAACACCAAATCCAAACTCACTAAAATTCTTGTCTGAAAAAATAATTTCAGCAGTAGGAACAGAAGAGTTTCAAAAAAAAGATTTTGATAAAATAGAGAACCAGTTTGTGAAAAATTTACTTAATTTAAAAGGAGTAGAACTTGTATTGTTGGCAGATAATTTTTTATCAGTAAAAAAAAATCAAGAAATTTCTTGGGATATATTGAAACCCACAGTTATCTCTCACATGAATGATTATTTTGAGAAAAACGATAAGCCTATACTTAATAAAAGAAATGAAACAAACAACGCCAAACTCGATTTAGGAGAAGTTGAGGACAGAATAATAAAAGTTTTAGATGCAAAAATAAGGCCAGCAGTAGCAAAAGATGGGGGTGATATTAAGTTTAAATCTTTTAAAGATGGAGTTGTGCATGTAGAATTACAAGGAAGCTGTTCTGGCTGTCCAAGCTCACTCATGACCTTAAAGCAAGGTGTTCAAAATTTACTTTGTCATTATGTTGAAGAAGTAAAATCAGTAGAGGCTATTTAAAATGAAAAAAGTTGTAAGTTATAGACAAAAATTATTAGAATTAGCAAGAATTTACAAAATTGATAAAGTTTTTGATCAAAACATCAAATATACGACTTATGAAATAGAGATTATACTTTTAAAAAATAATGTTCCGATACCTTCAAGAAGAGGATACATTTCGCATAAATTTATAAATGAAGTTTTCAAACCTTTTTATGAAACATTTGGAAAAAAATTATCTACAAATATTAACATAAGAAAAAGCCTAAATAATTTCTCTGAAAGTTTTAAAAAAAAATTATTTATAAATACTAATATAAGAAAAAACTTAAATAACTTCTCTGAAAGCTTTAGAAAAAAATTATCTATAAATACATTCATAAGAAAATATCTCAAAAAATTCTATAACGCGGCTAATGCTTATTTTGAATTTATAATATTAAACATTGTTAACTTTTTTAAAATTTTATTCAAAACAATAATTGAAGGTTTAAATGATATTTATAATTTTAAGGTTAAAGAAAAAATTTTAAGAAATATCCTTACAAAGGGTGCTTATGCTTCACTCGTAGCAAGTTTAGTTTTTTTTGGTTTTTATTTGAAAGATGTTATAACCGATGTAAATGCATTGAAAATATCATTTGAAATTAAATCGGATAAAAAAGAAATTGGCAAAACTCCGAGTGATATAAAAAAAAGTAGTCCTGCAGATAAAACAAAATTAACAAAAAATAAAAAAACTCCTCCCGCAAGCGATGATTATAATTTAAACACTCAAACAGTATTGAATTTATTTGAAGATCTAGAATATGATCTAGATCACGTACGAAATAAAAAAAAAGTAAAGCCAATATATTTTACAAGGTTGCCTAAAGATTTAAATACAATCAAAAGTGTTAAAGAAAAAAAAGAAACCTTTTTACAAATTTTATTGCCCTTAGTTGTTGCGGAGAATCAAGCAATTAAAGAAGATAGAGAATATTTGTTAAAATTATTAAAAGGCAATGAAACAGTAGATAGTAAAAAATGGCTTAATAAAAAGTATAAAAAATATAAAGTTACTGACAAAAATATTAATGAACTAATAGAAAAAATTGATATTATTCCAACATCAATTGCACTAGCTCAAGCTGCAAAAGAAAGTGGCTGGGGGACATCAAGGTTTGCGTTAGAAGGTAATGCCGTATATGGCCAGTGGACTTGGAATGGTGATGGCATAGAGCCACTAGAAAAAACGAAAAATCAAAGTCATAAAATTTTAAAGTTTCCCTTACTAAGAGCCTCTGTAAAAGCATATATAGCAAATTTAAATACTCATAATGGCTATAAAAGTTTTAGAAAAAAAAGGGCCATGTTAAGGAGTGAAAATAAAAAATTGGAAGGTGTAAAACTAATTCATGAATTAGAAAATTACGCACAAACAGGAAAAGAGTACACAAGAATACTGGAACAAATTATCAAGCAGAACGATTTAGACGAATTAGAGTCTGTAACAATAGATGATTTCAAAAAAAGTAATCAATTAAAACTTTAGTTTAAAGTTCTGCTACAACAAACTGCACGCCAAACCAACGCCACGAACCATCAGTTTCTCTTAATGAGCAATTAATTCGCCCTCTTTCTGTTGTAAATTTATCAATTAATAAAATTTTTATTTTAAAGTCCTCTAAATATTCGATTTTAGATTTTCTCCACGAATTCAATTCGTTCGAATAACAATTTAATAATTTGATATTCTGTGTGTCATCAAAAAATTCAACAATGACTTCTGGAGGATTATTATCTGCATTAATGTATTTTTCTGTTGGGGAGAATGATTTAAACTTCAAGGGAACAGTTTTAAGAATTGTTTCAAATCTTTTTATTTCACCATATTTTTCATTAATAGAAAATCTAGGAAGTTCGTAAAAATCTTTCGTTTCATCAGTTACACCAGAATGTTGACCAAATGCATATTTAAAGCCCAAATCTTCAACAATATTTTTAAAGTTGTTACTATACTCACCAAATGGATATGAAAAAAAAGGAGAGCTATATCCTAGATTTTTTTTTAAATCTTTTATTGCTAGAGTTATATCGTCAATTATTTCATTATTTGTTTTGTCGACCAGGTAATCATGCGAATAACTATGGTTCCCCACATGAACAAATTTTTCTTTTGAAATTTCTTTAATTTGATCCCAACTCATATATCCGGTACTTCCAATTTCTCTTGTATTTACAAACAGTAAAAAAGGTATTTTTTTATTTTTAAGTATAGGCCAGGCATGGTCATAGAATGATTTAAATGCGTCATCAACAGTTAGTAAAATTTTTTTTTTTATCTTATGATTTACAAGGCTATCTTCAAATTCATTTGCGTCAATAAAAGTAAAGTCATTTTTTTTTATTAAATCTATATGTTTTATAAAATCTGCTATTTTTATATTTGTAGTTGGGTACTTATTTTCCTCAAATCGATGATACATAAGGACAACAACACCTTTATCTTTTATAATATTGGATATAGATGAAGATTTACCAGGTATAAATATAAAAAATAGAAAAATGATTAAAGATTTTTTAATAATTGATTGCACAGGTAAAAATGATTCGATTGCATTAAAAGTTAATAATAAGTTTTTTATAAAAAAATTACAAACGAATATTTTTAAAAATGAAATATTAATTTTGGAAATTGTTAGTTTTATTAAGAAATATAATATTGAGCTTAATAATAATTTCTCAATTCTTATCAACTCAGGTCCCGGCAGTTTTTCTGGTATTAGAATATCTCTAGCTGTCGCGAAAGGAATACAGCTAGTTAAAAATATAAATATTTATGGTTATAATAATTTCTTGTTGAACGCCGCACCACACCTAGTAGACAAGCAAGCTATAATTTCAATAGAAAAAACAAATAAATTTTACTATTATTGTAGGGGTACTTTTGAAAAAACCTACCATTTTAGCGTGCCTAAAAGAGTAGACTCAAATAAAATCTTCAAATATGATTTTTCATTTATTGCACCTAATACAATTAGAAATGATGCGATAATTAAAAATATAGACCCAAAAAAAATTCGATTTACTGAATTTAACCTTAAAAATATTGACTTATTAATAGAAAACAAACTAGTTGAAAATAAATTGATTATACCGCTATATTTAAGCTAAGCTATAAATAATAATATGAATAATATTGAAGAAAAATGCAAAGCCAAAGATGTTAGGTTAACTGACCAAAGAAAAGTAATAGCAAAGGTTATGTCTAATTCGAATGATCATCCTGATGTAGACGAATTACACAAAAGAGTTAACAAGGTTGATAAAAAAATAAGTATAGCTACGGTGTACAGGACAGTTAAATTGTTGGAAGAATATGGAATTGTAGAAAAACATGACTTCAAAGGAGGAAAAGCAAGATACGAAGAGGCCCCTGAGGAACATCACGATCATCTTATAGATATAAACAGTGGTGCTATAATAGAATTTGTCGATAAAGAAATAGAAATTCTACAAAATAAAGTAGCTGAAAAATTAGGTTATAAGTTAATTGATCACAAATTAGAGCTTTATGGATCTAAAATAAAAAAATAATTTGTCTAAAAAAATATTTATCAAAACATTCGGATGCCAGATGAACGAATATGATAGTAATCGTATTTTGGATCTAATAAAACCAATGGGCTATTCTTCAACTAAAAATCCATTAGAATCTGATTGTTATATTTTAAATACATGTCACATCAGAGAGAAAGCTACCGATAAAGTTTATCATGATATTGGGAGATTGAAAAAAGAGTTTAGAAATAAAAAAAAACCTATGTTAATAGTTACCGGTTGTGTAGCACAAGCAGAAAATCAAGAAATGCTTAATCGTGAAAAATATATTGATGCTATCGTAGGTCCTCAATCTTACCATCAAATACCAAATATAATAAAAAAAATAGAAAATGATAAATTTAAAATTAATAGTACAGAATTTGAAGTTATAGAAAAATTTGATAGTTTAAATTTAATTAAAAATTCAAACACTAGAATATCAGCCTTTTTAACAATACAGGAAGGTTGTGACAAATTTTGCCATTTTTGTGTTGTTCCTTACACAAGAGGACCGGAACACTCAAGGTCGTTTGTTGAAATTATCAATGAAGCAAAACAGTTAATAATCAATGGAGCGAGAGAAATTACTTTGTTAGGTCAAAATGTAAATGCCTACGAACACAAGAATCAAAATAGAATATACCGTCTCTCAGATCTAATATTTGAACTCAATAATTTGAAAGAATTAAAAAGAATACGGTATACTACGTCGCATCCTAAGGACGTTACAAAAGATTTAATAGAAGCACATAGAGATTGTGAAAAGTTAATGCCAATATTGCATCTACCTGTGCAAAGTGGATCTTCAAAAGTTTTAAAGGCGATGAATCGCAAACATAACATAGAGGATTATTCTAAAATTATAAACAGTCTAAAGGAGGTTAAGTCAAATATTAAGTTTTCATCCGATTTTATTATTGGCTACCCTGGTGAAACAGAGATTGATTTTCAGCAAACTTTAGATTTGATAGAAAAAACTAAATTTATAAACTCATATTCTTTTATTTATAGTCCACGACCAGGTACACCATCATCAGAATTAGCCAATGTAGAGAAAGATGTGGCTAAAAAAAGATTAATCAAAGTACAAGAAGTTTTAGAAAAAATTAACAAAAAAAGTAAAAAAGACTTTTTAAACAAGTCAACAGAGGTATTGTTTGAAAATAAAATGAAAGATCAAGATAAATATTTTGGAAGAGACAAATTTCTAAATTCTATTGTTGTTGAAAGCAAAAAAGATTTAACAGGACAACTACTTGATGTGAAAATAAATAGCTTTAATCATAATAGCTTATTTGGTGAAATCTTTAGCAATAAGATAGAAATAGCCCAGTTTAATTAATGTCCGAGATAAGTAAATTAGAACAAAAACTTATAATAAAAAAAATTGACAATGAAACTGTTAACATCCAAATTCTTGACAACAATATTCTCTTATCAATTGTTGGAGAGTTTAACGCTAATCTTATTCAATTAGAAAAATTAACAGAAACAACATTGTTTTTTAGAGGAAATTCTATTACGGCCAAAGGAAATTCAAGTAATTTATTTAGTATTTCTGAAGCTATAAAATTTTTAATTAATAAATTTATTTTAACAAATAGCATAGAAAAAAGTGATATAATTTTATCAGTGAATAAAGATTTAAGTTTTAATAAAAATGCAAATGTAAAATCTTTTGCTCAGCTAATTAAGACCCCCAGAAAATCTGTCATAGCAAGATCTCAAAAACAGTCTGATTATATTAAGGCATTAAGAGAAAATGATATTGTAATGGCACTAGGACCTGCGGGAACTGGAAAAAGTTTTCTTGCTGTGTCAGTCGCTATTACAATGCTTATGGAAAAAAAAATTGAGCGAGTTATATTGTCCAGACCTGCAGTAGAAGCAGGAGAAAAGCTAGGATTTTTGCCGGGTGATTTGAAAGAGAAAGTAGATCCATACCTAAGACCACTTTATGATGCTTTATACGAATTATTTGGTTTTGAAAAAATAGATAAAAAAATTGAAACTGGAGAAATCGAGATTGCACCACTAGCTTTTATGAGGGGAAGAACGCTAAAAAATTGTTTTGCTATTTTAGATGAAGCTCAAAATGCAACAGAAACTCAAATAAAAATGTTTTTAACTAGAATTGGAGAAAATTCAAAATTAGCAGTTAACGGTGACCCATCACAAGTTGATTTAATTAATAAATCACATTCTGGTTTAGTAAAATCAAAAAATATTTTAAGTGGGGTGAAAGAAATAAAAATAGTCGAATTTGATCATTCAGATGTAGTTAGGCATCCTCTTGTTTCAAAAATTATAAAAGCATATCAAAAAAAAGCACATGATTAAAGCTGACGTGTTAGTTAATAACAAAGCTTGGAAAAAACATATTAGTAATCCTAGTAGTTATTTAAAAAATAAGCTCAAAAAACTTGAAAAGAAAATTAATATATTTAAAAAAAATAAATTAAATTTTACTCTTCTTCTTTCTGGCAATAATCAAATTAAAAAATTAAACAATGAATTTAGAAAAAAAAATAAAATTACGGACATCTTATCTTTTCCTTTTCATGAGAAAAAAATATTATATAAGTTATTAAAAAAAAATAAAAATAACATTTATTTAGGTGACATAATAATTAATCTAAATGAAATCACTAAACAAAGTAAAAATCAAAAATTTCTTTCTATTTTTGATAAAATATGGATACATGGATTGACACACTTACTCGGCTACCGTCATAACTCTAATCAAGATTTTTCTGTAATGCAAAAACTAGAAAACAAAATAATCAAGTCTATTCGATAGTATGATATTTAATTTTTTTATTAGTAAATTTTTCTTAATATTTCTATTTCCATTTATCTTAGGTGCTTTGACTGTTTTTAGCTTTCAACCTTTTAATTATAACTATATTAACTTTTTCATTATACCTGCGTTGTTTTTAGTAACAACTTATGTGCAAAAAAAATCAAAAAATAAATATAGAAAAAAGCCATATCTTTTAAACCTATTCTTAATTGGTTATTTATTTGGTATTGGATATTTCTTAACCGGCACTAACTGGATATCACATTCGTTAACATTTGATGAAAATTTTAAATTCTTGATACCCGTATCTATCATCAGCCTACCATTGTTTCTTGGAATTTTTTTTGGTTTAGGAAATTTAATTGTTGGACCATTCTTGAGAAATAACTTCGTGTCTATTTTATTCTTTTCTAGTTCACTAGCGTTCATGGATTTTTTACGAGCTAAAATTTTTACTGGCTTTCCGTGGAACTTATGGGCTTATACCTGGTCATGGCTCCCAGATACTCTCCAACTCCTGCCTGTTCTTGGTTTTTTTTCTTTTAATTTTTTTTGCATCGTTATTTATTGTTCGCCACTTTTATTAATCTTCCAAAAAAAATTGGGCTACACAACATTTATTCTAATGGCAGTAATTTTTTTTGGTAATTATATATATGGAAATTCAATAATAAAAAAAAACAACGAACATTTAAGTACAATGCAATTAAATTCAAAAAATTCAATTTTTACTAAGATAGTTTCACCAAGTTTTGACTTAAAATATAATTTATCTAATAACGATATATCTAAAAATATTCTAAAGTTGATAAAATATAGTGCTCCGGAAAAAGATAAAAAAACCCTTTTTGTTTGGCCAGAAGGTATTTTTACTGGTTTTAATTTTCAGCAAATTACACAATATAAATTTATGTTTGAGGAGGCATTCTCCGACAATCATTTAATATTATTCGGCATTAATACAGTTCAAAAAAAACAAGATAACAATCAAGTATTTAATAGTCTAGTTATCACTAACAACAAGCTCGATATTCTATTTAAATATGACAAAATTAAATTAGTGCCATTTGGAGAATTTTTGCCGTTTGAAAACATTCTAAGTAATTTAGGGATAAAAAAAATAACAGAAGGTTATGGATCTTTTTCTAATGGAGAAAATTCAAATATTTTTTTATTAAATGGAATGAAATTGTTACCACTAATTTGCTATGAAATAATCTTTCCTGAACTAAGTCGTAATCCAAACCAAAAAAATTTAATTGTAAATATTTCAGAAGATGCATGGTTTGGCGACACAATAGGACCAAACCAACATTTAGCTAAAGCAGTTTTTAGAGCAATAGAAAGCAACGTTTTTTTAATAAGATCTGCCAATAAGGGATTTAGCGTATTTATTGACAATAAAGGAACACTCAAAAAGATCTTAAAGCCAAACGAAATAGGTAATATAGAGCTAAATGTTCCATTTATAAACAGCGCACAAATAAAATATAAAATTGATTTGATATTTTTTACACTTTTATTTACATGTGCACTCATCTTTATAATTTATTATAAAAATAAAAATGAATAATTATTTATTTACAAGTGAATCTGTTTCTGAGGGCCACCCAGACAAAGTTTGTGATAGAATTTCTGATATGGTCGTCGACTCATATTTATCTAAAGATCCATATGCCAGAGTTGCCTGTGAAACCTTAGCAACAACTAATAAAGTTATTTTAGCAGGTGAAATTAGGGCGCCAGAAATCAAAGTAGATGAGCTAACTCAAAAAGTAAGAGACTGCATCAAAGACATAGGTTATGATCAAGATGGTTTTAGCTGGAAAGAGCAAACAAAAATAGAATCATACTTACATTCACAGTCGTCTGATATTGCAATGGGTGTTGATTCTAAAAACAACAAAGATGAAGGCGCTGGAGACCAAGGTATAATGTTTGGCTATGCTTGTAATGAAACAGATGACTTAATGCCGGCACCGATACATTTTTCTCACAAAATACTGAAATTAATGGCAGAAGATAGAAAAAAAGGACTATTAAAAGGAATTGAACCTGACTCAAAAAGCCAAGTTACCATGTCTTATGAAGATGGTATTCCTACAAAAGTAACATCAATTGTAGTTTCAACACAGCACACTAAAGATTTAAATCAAGAACAGGTAAGAGAACTTATTTATCCATACATAAAAAAATCTATACCTGAAAACCTTTTAAAAGAAATAAATGACAAGGAAATTTATATTAACCCTACAGGCCAGTTTATAATTGGTGGACCAGATGGAGATACAGGCTTAACAGGAAGAAAAATTATTGTAGATACATATGGAGGTGCTGCCCCACATGGTGGAGGAGCATTCTCTGGAAAAGACCCAACAAAAGTTGACAGATCAGCCGCTTACGTATCCAGGTATCTGGCAAAAAATATTGTAGCAGCTGGTATTTCAGACAAGTGTCTAATTCAACTTGCGTACGCTATTGGAGTTTCGAAACCACTTTCTATTTACGTTAAGTTATCAGATTCAGACTCATTAAAAAATGAAGATATAAAAAATAAAATAGAAAAGAATTTTGATCTGTCACCTAGAGGCATCAGAGAATTACTAGGATTAAACAAACCTATTTATGAAGCCACTTCTGCGTACGGTCATTTTGGGAGAAAACCAGATAATAAAGGTCATTTTTCGTGGGAAAAAACTGATAAAATTGATATCTTTAAAGAGTAACCTTGAAAAAGCCGTAAATTTTCATTAAATAGAACTAAATAATTAGATGTTTACGAAATGGGCCTTAGCCCATTTTTTTTTGGAACAAACTAAAAAGGA
>Ga0308004_10000227_pt1 | contig 27553 bp, 30 predicted proteins | sample Neamet38_FD_203156 | JGI IMG/M metagenome (GOLD analysis project Ga0308004, IMG submission 203156) | Marine microbial communities from water near the shore, Antarctic Ocean - #38 | ecosystem: Environmental > Aquatic > Marine > Unclassified | place: Southern Ocean | collected 2014-06-06 | reverse complement strand
AAAATTAAATAGAAAACGCTATATTAGTAACCAACTGAGTAATGGAATGTGAATTATAAGTATTAAAGGATGAAGATTCTAATACTATTGATTCTTTTAACTGGTACAACTTTAAAGGAGGTAATTGGATATACATGAGAAAGAATATTTAATAAGTTTTTTAAATAGACTGACTAATGAAGAGTTTTAAATAATCAGAAATATAAATTACCGTTGGAATAATATGGTATCTCATTCTATGTGAAATTGATGTTTTTGTACTTCTTATAATACTGAGAATGGAAATATTATTTATTTTGAATAGTGTAGTAGACCTTAAGTTTCATTCAATAATTTATCCCAATCTGAATCAAACCCTATACCGAGGGCTAATTCTATTAATTCAGACAATGTTAACTGTGTTTTGGTTGATGTGACAACTTCTTAATGTATTGCTTAAACTTTTTTCAATATAATTCATCCATGTAAAACTAAAAAAAGAAGGATATATTAATTTATATCCTTCTTTTCTTAATGTTTAATTGATACCTACTAGGTAATAGAACTATTTTACTTCAATTTTAAGCGATTCTATTTCTACAATATCACCTGATCTAATTTTTTTTCTTACTTGTGTTTCAACTGCACCATTAACTTTAACTTCTTCATTTCTGACTAAAATTTTAGCGTGACCACCAGTCTGTGCAACTTGGTTAAGTTGTAATAAATTATTTAATTGAATAAATTCTTGATCTTCTTTTAATTCAAATGTCATTGTTTTTTAGTTTTTGTACGTTAGGTTATATAATAATTCTGCAGCTTGAAAAGAGGTGATTTCACCTTTGTCAAGTTGACTTTCAATTTCTTGTTTATGTTCAATATAATTTTTGTTTAAATAAAAGTCGTTTAAAATACGTTCTTTTAGACTTTCATTCATCCAAAATTTTTGTTGCTCATTTCTTTTCAGATCAAAATGTCTATTTTCAGTAGTCATTTTTTTAAAATCAGTAATAATATTCCAAATTTTTTCTACACCATGATTTTCTAATGAACTTAAAGTTTCCACTTTTGGAATCCAATTGTTGGCATTTGCAGGGAATAAATGTAAAGCATTTTTATAATCTAATCTAGCAATATTAGCATATTTTACATTCTCACCATCTGTTTTAGAAATAAGAATTGAATCTGCCATTTCCATTATTCCTCTTTTAATACCTTGTAGTTCGTCACCTGCACCAGCAAGCATTAGTAGTAAAAAAAAGTCAGTCATTGAATGTACAGCAATTTCAGATTGACCTACGCCAACCGTTTCAATTAATATGATATCAAATCCAGCAGCTTCACATAATAAAACACTTTCTCTTGTTTTTTGAGCAACACCACCTAAAGAACCTGATGAAGCAGTAGGGCGGATATAAGCATTTTTATTTGCTGCTAAGTTTGCCATTCTAGTTTTATCTCCTAAAATACTTCCTCTTGATTTTTCACTACTAGGATCGATAGCTAAAACGGCTACTTTATGACCTTTTTCAGTTAAATAGGTACCAAAACTTTCAATAAATGTACTTTTTCCAACACCAGGAACACCAGTAATACCAATTCTAATAGATTTAGATGCATAAGGAATAACTTTTTTGATAATGTCCTGAGCTTTTAAATAATCTACATTGTTTTTACTTTCTAATAAGGTAATAGTTTCACTTAAAGCTTGAATAGAACCCTCAATTATTTGATGAAACAATACATCACTAGTTAACTGTTTTAAATGCTTTTTTTTAGAAGCAATTAATTGCGAAATTTTGTCTTTATTTGGATTAGTTGATTGATTCACGTTCTTGTAATTGGTGTAAATTTAAGCATTCGTAATCATTTTTATGAGTTGGGAGTAGATTTTTAACAGTTTCAATAATTTATTTTACTAAATAAGCGTCTCTGATAACCTATATTTACTACAAAATGTTTTTTCAAATAAATGGTTACTTTATTAAAACAATAGAAAAACAATAGTCCAAATTAATACTGAAAATAGTAAACTACTTAGTGCAATTTTTTTTAATTCGGGATCAAAATGTTTAGGGTTTACTATTGAAGTTACTTTTCTTAAATGAATTCCGTGTATAATAGCTACAATAATAATTGGTATCATGAACCTTAAAAATAAGTCGGTTGAATAGCTGATATAAGTAAAGCTTATAAAAGATAAATATGCCCAAAAGAATAAGGCGTAATGATATTGTTTAGCTCTATCTGAGCCTATTTTTACAACTAATGTGTTTTTTCCTACTGCTGCATCATTTTTTATATCTCTCATATTGTTCAAATTTAATACTGCTGTACTAAACGCTCCCATTGTAATTGCAGGTAAAAAAAGAATTAATTCAAATGATTTGGTTAGTAAAAAATAGGTTCCTAATACACCAACTAAACCAAAGAATATAAAGACAAACAAATCACCCATACCAGAATAACCGTAAGCTTTTTTTCCTATTGTGTATTTTATGGCAGCTATAATTGCAAGTAATCCAATGATTAAAAAGGCAACAAAAGCTAAATTGAATTGACCTTTAAAAGCAATGTAAAGTAAATATAATCCAGAAAACAAAGCCAAAACGGATGAGATAATGATACCTTTTTTCATTTGATTTAATGAAATCTGCCCAGATTGAACAGCACGTTCTGGTCCAACCCTATTGTGATTATCTGTTCCTTTGTTAGCATCACCATAGTCATTAGCTAAATTTGAAACAATTTGAAGTAAAAGTGTCGTGATAAGAATTAAAGCAAAAATTAAATAATTAATTTCGTATTTAGTCATAGCTAAGGCAGTACCTAAAATAATATTACTAAAAGATAACGGCAGAGTTCTAAGTCTAAATGCACTAATCCAAGCTTTTAATTTAATCATGATTTATTATTTTTCAGGACAATTGTTAGATCTATATATTTCAATTACGGCTTGATTATTTGGCCAAAGTGAAATTTGTTCAGGAATTTCAAATCTATTTTCATTAGTTAAACCTTTAATAGAGTCGGCATTCATATAAGCAACCGTTCTAATTTCCATTTTGTTTTGGTCAATAGTAAACCATTTAAATGAATCAACTTTATCAGCGCTTTGCGTCCATGTCCATCTTACATCAGGTGTTCTTAAAGGAGCTCCCCAGCAACCTTCTCCAACATAAATAATTCCCTTATCATTATCTCTTTCAAATCCACCATCCTCTTTTGTGTTTGATTTAACAATAGGGAAAGTTGTTTTTGTAATATGAGAATCACATTCTAAAACTGCTCTAACGCCAGCTTTTTCAAATAATTCAATCCAACTTTTATAGATACTTCTTGTAATATGATGCTTCAATTTCCATTTAATATGTGGGCGACATGCTCTGTGGTATTGAGGTAATTGCCAATAAAAATGTTGATGATCGTTTAGTGTGCGTTTTAAAAAACCTTTTTGTGCTCTAATACTAATTTCAGTGTTTAATTGAATTAAGTTTATTAGATCTCCTCCAAGTGTAACATTGTAGTAATTTTTTTTACTTGGACAGTCAAAAAAATTTACTAAATCCTTATTGGTTAACTCATGGTTTCCTCTTGCAGCTACAATTGGAATAATTTTATTGTCAAAACTTTTATAAGTAAACTTCCAATCCTCAAACCATAATCTCCATTTTTTTTCAGTATCAGTATCAGTATAATCACCATCAAATAAAATAGCATGAGGATTTAATTTACCAGCCATTAAAAAACCCATTTGTCTTTCTTTACGTCTTGTTCTAGAATCACCACCTCCAATTAATGATAGCTTTTTATTTGAATCATTAGGTGTCGTCATAAACCAATATCTTTCCGATTGACCTTCAGAATCTACAATTACAAAATAGTAAGCAGTATTAGGCAGTAATGATTGAAGTCTAACGAAATTATTATTCATTCCTTTAAACTTATTAGTTATGTTAGGTTTTTGATTTGATGAATAGTTTGAGTGATTTTCAGGTTTAATATCATCAGTACCATAATACACAATAGCATTTTTACCACTTTCTTGATGCCAACCAATAGTAGCCTGATTAGAGCCGTTGTGGTTAAACATTACGCGTACAAAGTCAATTTTGGCAAAGGAATTACTTATAAAGGTTAAGGATATAATAAATAATGCTATTTTTTTAATCATTGTGTGTTATATTGAAATACAAATGTAATATTTATATGATAATGTTTTTAACATTTAAGCGATAATAAATAAGATTCATTTGGACACTAGTTTACTATAAATTTGATAATTTTGTATTATGCATAAATATTTAATACTACTAATTTTAACAGTATCAAATTTTTCGTTTTCTCAAATAGAAAAAATTGAAACTATTTCATTTATAAAAGATTCAAATTCTTTTGTTTTTATTAAATCGCCAGGTTTAAAATTAGAAAAGTGGGGAGAATTAAATCAACCTGTTTTTTGGAAAAAGATAATGAAGTTATCTCCTGATTCTTGCTTGTTTAATGTTGCACGTACCCGTCAAGTATTACACAAAGAATCTGTTGCTAATTGGGACTTGTTAAATGATGATCAAAAATTATTAGCTAAGTCAAAATTAAGAACATTAAATAATTTAGATTCAAATGAACGTATTTTCATGACGACAGGTAAAAATGATTTTTATGAGTTTGACTTAGTTTACCCAAGTATTACAAGAGGAATTGAAGTTTTTAAAGCTAATGATACAGACCCTTGGTATGCGCAAGCAATATTAATGATTGAAAGTCCAGGGAAATTAAAACATTCAATAAATGGTGCTTATGGTGCTTTTCAATTAATGAAATCAGTTGCTAGAGCACATGGCGTAAAAGTTAATAAATATGTGGATGAAAGAAAAGACTTTGACAAGTCTGCTTATGGATCTGCTCATTTGTTAAGGACTTCTTGTATTCCTGAAGCGAAGCGTATTATGCGTAAGTTTAATATTGAGATAACGGATGAGTTAGAATATGATTTATGGTTTAGATTGTTGGTTTTACATGTTTATCATGCTGGAGCAGGTAATGTAGAAAAGGTTTTAACACATGTGGTAAAACCTAATTGTGGTTGTCAAGAGGTAATTACTACTATTTGGCAATCTAGTTATGGTAGTTTTAAAAATTCATCACAAAATTATTCTCAATTGGCTTTAGCTTCACTTTTAGTATTAGATGAGTTTATTGAAGAAAATAAACAATAATTTGTCAACTAATTGATACTTTTCAATTATTAGTAAAATGGTACGTTTAATTCAAATTAATTAGATTACTATTGTTTTTGATTTCAAACAAACAGGAAAATGACGACTTTAAGTCCAGATAAAAAAACCAAAATTGTTGTTGTTATTCCAGCTTACAATGAAGCGCAATCAATTGGTAAAGTGGTTAATGATATACCAAAAGAATGGGTGTCAGATATCATTGTTTGTAGTAATAATTCTACTGACAACACTATGGAAGTTGCTAAGAATGCCGGTGCAATTGTTTTAGAAGAAAAACAAAAAGGATATGGTTGGGCATGTATGAAAGGAATTAATTTTGCCAATAAAATGGAGGTTAAGCCTGATATTATTGTGTTTTTAGATGGTGATTATTCAGATTATCCTCAAGAATTACCAATAGTGATTCAACCAATAATTGAAAAAAACATGGATTTAGTAATTGGATCACGTGCGCTAGGTCAGCAAGAAAGTGGATCCATGACTTTTCCTCAACGTTTTGGGAATTGGCTATCAACCCGCATGATGCATTTATTTTATGGTGTTAAATATTCAGATTTAGGTCCGTTTAGAGCTATGAAGTTTGATAAATTACTTATGTTAAATATGGCAGAAATGACTTTTGGTTGGACTATTGAAATGCAAATTAAAGCCGCTAAGCATAAAATGAATTCTTGTGAAGTACCTGTTAATTATAAAGTTAGAATCGGGGAGTCTAAAGTTTCTGGGACGCTTAAAGGAGCTGTAATGGCAGGTGTTAAAATTATTTGGTCAATTTTCAAGTATAAGATAATTAAGTAATAAATATAAAAGAATTAATATTTTTCATTATTTTTTTTGACTAACTAAATACATTATCTATTTTTGTGAAACAAACTGGTATTTAAAATGAGATATAACTTAAGCGAAATTACAGATGTAATTCAAGATAGACGAACAATTTACCCTGAATTTTATTCGGATAGAAAAGTTCATAAAGAGCATATTGAAAAGATTTTAAATAATGGAATTTGGGCACCAACTCATGGAAATACACAACCATGGCAGTTTAAAGTGTTTAGAGCGGAAGGATTAAAAACCTTATCTACTTTTATGTCTTCAAAATATAAAGAACACTTTACTGGTGATAAATTCAGTGAAATGAAATACAATAAGCTCAAAAATCGTCCATTAATGGCAGGTGCTGTTATTGCTGTGTGTTTAAAAAGAGATCCAAGAGAAAAGATTAGAGAAATTGAAGAAATTGAAGCTGTAGCATGTGTGATTCAAAATATGCACTTAACATGTACGGCATGGGGTTTAGGAGCATTTTGGGCTACTCCTGGATTGATTTATGAGCCATTTATGAATGAGTTTTTAGAAATAGGTGAAAAGGATAAATGCTTAGCTTTGTTTTATGTTGGCTATCCGAAAGATGATTATGAATGGCCAAAAGGTCAACGTAAACCAATTGAATATTATACAGAATGGGTAGAAAAATAGGCGGATTAGGATTGGTGAATTTTAAGGATCACCCAAACGACAATAGATATAAGATTTTCAATTTTAATACAAAAAGGGAAGCAGAATTTTTTGAAGAGTTGTTGAATAAAGATAATATTGAATTTGAAAAAGATGAAGAAGAATTAGACAGTTTATCTACGCTTCATTTTACAGTTAGACATGAAGTAGAGAAGAAAGGAATAATGTATTTATACGCTATAGGACAGAGGGATCTAAAAAAAGTTCATACTATAAACTATATGGTAAATGCAAAGTTTAGGCATAATATGATTAAAAGTCCTATTCTTAGATATGGATTAGTTTTGTTTTTTCTTATAGTACTTGGGTTTGCAGTATTTGGATATATTAAAGTGAATTATTAATTAGTAGACCTGTTTTTTAGGTGTGATTTATTCATTTCTAATAATTTTTAGATATAATTTTAAGTGTAAGTATTGATTGTTAGTGGTTTATCGTAATTGTTGGTTAGGTAATAAATGATTATATTTGTTATATGAATACAACACGAATAGCCAGTGGGATTTTTATAAGTATAGCCCTTATCGCATTATTAATATTAGGTAAAGATTTTATTTTACCATTAATTCTTGCTGTATTAATTTGGTTTTTAATTAAAGAAATAAGAAAAATATTCTCGAAAATTCCTGTTGTAGGTTCAAAAACTCCTAAATGGGTTTTGAGTGTATTAGCAACTTTAATGTTGTTTGTTATTTCAGGACTTGTCATAGGAATGGTTGTAGAGAATATTGAAAGTTTATCTAAAAACATTGATGTTTATCAAGCTAATTTTGATGTTATTAAATTAGATGTTGAAAATAAATATAATGTAAATGTGTCAGAGTTACTATCAACATATTTAGGCGATTATGATTTTTCAACTATTTTTAATCAATTATTAAATTCAATAACAGATTTATTTAGCAGAACATTTATCATTGGTTTTTATGTCTTGTTTTTGTTTGTTGAAGAGAATGTATTTAGTTTAAAATTGAAATATTTATACCCTGAGTCTTCTAAGTTTGATGATGTAAGTGTTACTTTAGAAAGAATTAGTGCAGCAATTAGTAAATATATTTCATTAAAAACATTAGTTAGTTTAATAACAGGTGTATCTAGTTATATTGCTTTACTGGCTATTGGAGTTGATACACCACTTTTTTGGGCATTTTTAATATTTATTCTAAACTTTATTCCAGTAGTTGGGTCGTTAATCGCAATATTGTTTCCAGCTACAATTGCATTATTTCAATTTGGAGATTTGACTCACTTTTTTTTAGTTTTAGGTATAATTGGTTTTATTCAACTTCTTGTAGGTAATATTTTAGAACCTAAAATAATGGGTAATTCTTTAAATGTAAGTTCTTTAGTAGTTATTTTATCATTGTCATTTTGGGGTATGATTTGGGGAATAACAGGTATGGTTTTAAGTGTTCCAATTACAGTAATTATGATCATCTTTTTTGCACAATTTCCTTCCACTAAATCTTTAGCAATAATTCTTTCTGAAAAAGGAGAAGTTTAATTTTTTTTATGACTAATTCTTTACATATAAAATCACGAATAGGTTCATTTCAAAAAATGAATGACTATGTTGGAGAGTTAACTTTCAATGGAACTCATGACGCAACAATTGAAGAGATTCGAGAGTTTGTATTGGAAATGAATGCCATTATGGATCATAAACCCTTCTATTTGATTAATTTATTTAATGATAATTTAGGTAGCTTTTCTCTTGATATTTGGAATTATTTAGGGGCAGACAAAGATGCTAACGCTTATCTAGAAGGAAGTGTTTCAGTCATAAAAAGTTTAGGCTATAAATTACAGCTAAACAGGTTTTTAAAAAAATATAACCCTAACTATCCTATAAACAGTGTTGACACAAAGGAAGAGGCTTATGTTTGGATTGAAACACTAAGATCTTTTATTTCTGAATAAACGTATTAAGAGATTCTAAATAGGTTTCATATCCCATAACAACAGGGATATTACTGTGGTTAGCATCTTCTATAATATGCGGTTCTTTATAAGCACCACTATGATTATCGTACACCAATTGCCCATTTGAAATTGCCACATAATCATCTTCACGACCATGTAACCAGCAAAGCGGTATTTTAACACTTTTCATAGTTTCAGTATTATTAAATTCAAGTGTACTTACAAATTTAGGGTCAACATTAATTAATGTCGAACTTTGAGCTAAATTTTCAACAGATGATAAAGGTGATTCAATGATTACTTTTGCAGGTGTAAAATCACTTTTATTTACGATTAAATCTAATACCGGTATTACTCCTAAACTAAATCCATAATAGAATGTGTTTTGTTGTTGGACACCATTTCCTGCTAACCAGTCAATACATGCCTCAACATCTTCTGATATCCCTGCTTCAGTTGATTCTCCTTCAGACATACCAAAACCTCTATAATCCATCATAAGTACACCATAATTATTTTTTGATTTTAGATTAGCTAACAGTTGCGCTCTTGTCCAATAGTAATCCATGTTTCTAGCTTGACCATGAGCATACAAAATAACTGTGTCAGTTGCAATGGTATTTAAATCGCCAATGTAAACTGAGTAAATTAAGAATTCTTCTCCTGTTGCTTCATCTATAGATGTTAATGGTATTAAATGAACTAAGCTTTCGTCAATCTTGTATTGCTCAGGTATTCCAATTTCTCCCTCAGCATCTCCGAAAAGATAAGCATCAACTTTAGTACTTGGAAAAGCTAAGATGTCTAAATTAATTTTTTTACAAGCTGAAAGTGTAACTAATAAAAGTGTAAGGTATATATATTTCATGTCTTTATTATTTAATTATGTAACGTAATCCTAAGTAAAAGCCAGTTTCACCATAGCTTCCAGTTAAAGATTTATAAGGGAGAAATGCATAAGAATTATCTTGGTTTAGCGCCAAAAATTTCAACTCGCTTGTAAACTGCCATTTTTCATTTTTTGTTTTTAACACATGGCCAATTTGAGGGCTAAACAACCACCTTTGTATTTGTTTTTGTTCATGTGCCATAGTTTTACTTAGCTCAAACATATTATTGAATCCAAAGTATAAATAACTATTTCTTTTACCATAGTTCCAGTAGGCGTTAATATCTACTGTAGGCCAAAATTTCGAAATTTTATTTTCAAAATTATATATAAAGTTAAAACCAGGGTTTACCGAAATATTTGGAATGTAACGGTCTTGGTTTAACACTTTATAGGTTAATCCTGCATCCATTTGAAAATTTCCAAAAAATAGTGCTGTAGTATGTAGTCCTCCATGAATTGTAAGGTTTGTATCTAATCCATATCCGATTTCAATAGCTGTTAAAGGGATTGGAATGGTAATGCCTTGATTAATTACAGGACCTCCAAAATTTGTACCAACTGCAATTTCTTTTTTTTGTAATGGTTCAACAAATCTGGCTGGAGCACAAGCTGTTAAAATTAGTAATGCGGTTAGGCTTGTTAGTGTTAAAAGTTTCATTTAATAATTGTGTTTTAGTGTTAAAGTTTAAAATTATTCAGTTTTTAATAGTTAAATTTAGTTTTAATTCCTTTTAAATAGAGTTCATCTCTATCGTAAATATCAGGATGAAACGTAATTGTTCCGCTACTGTCACTAGTGGCAGTATAATATTCAATGTAAACCTCAAAACGTGTGTTTAATTCAATAATTTGTTGAATCCCATTAACGATTAGAGTATCAAATTCTTGTGGTGTTAATTCTTGCTTATCTAATTCTAATAATGTTTTGGCAAAGTCAAATGGATTATGTAATCTGATACAACCATGAGAATAGGCTCTAATGTCCTTTCTAAATAAATACTTTGACGGAGTGTCATGAAAATAAACGGCATGTGAATTAGGAAATAAAAATTTAACCCTACCTAAAGAATTACTTTCGCCACCATCTTGTCTTAGTTCGTATCTAAAGTTTATATTATTAACCTCATTCCAGTTTACTGTATTTGGATCAATTTCAATCTTTTCACTAAATAATTTTATTCCTTTTTTACTGAAGTAACTTGAATCTTTTTTAATACCTGCTAACGATTCGGTTGATGCAATAGAATAGGGTAAATACCAGAAAGGATTAGTTACAAATCGTTTTAAAGTGGCTTGAAATTCAGGTGTTTGAGTGGTGTAAGCTCCACAAATCATTTTGTGTTTTCGAATAACTTCTTTTTTATTCCATAACTTTAATGTGTAAGCTGGAATATTAATACGCACATATCTGTCTGGGAATTCATTTTGTTTTTTCCAACGCCATTTTTCTAAGCTTAGCATAGCTTTAAAAAACCTGTCCATGTTACTTTTAGCTAAAGCTCGACTTGTCCATCTTCCAACGATTGCATCATCAGTGATTGCATTTAAAATCTGAAAATCTTTTAATCGACTAGCGTAAATTGAATCATTTGATGTTGAGTCAATAAAGTTATAGGCGATTAATGCTGCTTTTGAAGCGGTATAAGATATAGCTGAATCTTCTTTGAAACTAGGTATTATAAAGTGATTTGTATCTAATTTATATTGTTTTATAAATGTGCTTAATCCTTTCTGTAATTGGACGTATTCCCAGTTTTTAGGTTGAAATGATTCTACGAATTTGGTTACGTCTTTAGTCTCTTTTACTAATTTTAATTGATCAATTAAATCAAATGAAATTGAATCTTTTTTCCATGTATATTGCATAGATATAGTATCGATAAACCCAACGTTTAAATGAGAAATGTATAGTAAAAAAGAATTAGAAAGTAATAGTTCTGTTTCAATAAATGAACTGTCTTTAACTGATGATTTTAGAGTCTGATAATGAAAAAACTCAGGTAAAAGTCCATATTGATGAGCGTTTTCAACTAGATTATACATAGCTGCTCCATTTTTTGTCAATGATGAATCAGTTACCCACAAGGGATCAAAATTACAATCAGAATAATAGCTTAAGATTTCAGAAGAAGTCAGTAATGTATCTTTCTTAATTTTCAATAAAGTTAAAGCACCTACAGTTACTTTAAATTGTTCTGAAAACGTAAGTTTATCTTCTTTAAAAGAGTTTTCTTTATCACTACAACTTGAAAATGTAACTAAAATTGAAATAATTAGTATAAAATAATAGTGTTTCATATGGCCTTACAAGGTAGATAAATAAATTTAACAATGTTACACTAAGTTAATTAATTATAAAACTACTTTTTATTAAATGTATATTACTTATTTAATTTTAGGAATTACGATTCTAATTTCTATCAAAGCGTTTGATGATGCAAGTCTTAAAGCTAAATGGTTAATGAATCCTTATGATGTTATACATCATAAAAAATGGTATAGGATTTTTAGTCACGCCTTTATTCATGCTGATTTTATGCATCTGGGATTTAATATGTATGTACTTTGGATGTTTGGTGTTCAGTCAACATCAAGACATGGGTATGCAGACAATTTAAAAAGTTTAGAACCTAGTTTTGTAGATGATTTTGGAATGCAAGGGTATTGGTATTTCTTTTTATTATACGTTGGTGGAATAGCTTTTTCGTCTCTTTATTCATTATATAAACACCAAGACAATCCACATTATAATTCTTTAGGTGCTTCTGGAGCTGTTTCTGCAGTTATATTTGGTGCAATAATCTTAAACCCAACTGCTCAAATGGGGTTGTTATTTCTTCCGTTTTATATCCCCGCTTATATTTTTGGTCCATTATTGTTAGTTGCAGAATACTTTATGGCTAAAAGAGGAGGGACTAATATTGCACATGACGCACATATTTCGGGGGCTATATTTGGAATAATTTTCACAATAGCTATAAACCCTACATACATTGTTAACTTTTTTAATTCTATTTTCTAATGAATGACTTATTTGTAAATAATAATGGTGTTTTGATTAACGCTGATGCTTATGCTTTAAAATCAGGAAATAGAGGGCATTTGTACGGTGATGGATTATTCGAAAGTATAAGAGTTTTTAACGGAGAGTTAATCAATTTTTCAAACCATTATAATAGATTAATTAATGGTATGATCGTATTGAAAATGAAATGTCAATCGTCATTTACAGAAGAATTTTTAAGAGTGCAAATTATTCAATTAATAGAGCAAAATAACATTATAGAAGGTGGTAAAATAAGGTTGTCTGTGGATAGAAAACAAGGCGGAACCTTTTTACCTAAAACTAATGAAATTAATTTTTTCATTGAAGCTAGTCCTATCTCTCACAATGAATTCGTTTTAAATGAGGCTGGTTATTCAATAGATTTATATGAGGATATTAAAAAATCGATTACAATTTTATCAAATTTCAAAACTAAGAATTGCTTATTATACATCATGTCAAAATTAACTGCCAAAGAAAAAGGTGTTGATGATTTATTAATCCAAAATGATAAATTGGGAGTAATTGAAGGTAGTTCTGCAAATCTCTTTGTAGTAAGTAATGGCGTGTTATATACACCTGGTTTAGAATTAGGTTGCCTAGGTGGAACTATGCGAATGCAGATTGTAAATATTGCCATTGCAAATAACATAAAAGTTTATGAGTGTAATATTACACCTCAAAATTTATTAGTGGCAGACGAAATATTTTTAACAAATGCTATTCAAGGTATAACTTGGGTAGGGGTATTTAGAACTAAGCGTTATTTTAATACGATAGCGAATCAACTTATTGATTTGTTAAATCAAAAATATAAGGTTAAGTTATGATGTCTTATGGTATTATTTACGGGCTAATGTCATTTTTAATGCCGTCTGTATTTCCATTTATTTTTATTCTTGGTATTGTGTCTCAAAAATTATCAATTAGTCATAAAATGTATTGGGTGAATACTTTATTGGTTTTATTTTCAGTTTCATTGACTTATCAAATTGTTATTATGATAGGGCTAGAAATTGATGTACTTAATATCTTACTTGGTGCTTTAAGCTTTTTTAATTTTTGGTTTGTATCATTGTTTCTTTTGTTATCTGTTTATTTAATTGGTTTTTTTGACTTGAATAATAGTCTTAAAATATTTTTAGGTTTGATTGTAAGTTTAACACTAGGTGTAAAAGTATCGTTACTTGCTTTATCTTCATCTGGACCAATTTTAGGTAGCCTTTTAGCAAGTAAAAATGATAATTCAATAGAGTTGGTTGATTTTATTAAAGGTGAAGGTTTAGTAATTTGTCTTGTTTTACTCATTATTATGATTGTTAGTAGGAAAATTTCTCAAAAATTTAAAGAAAAGTCTTGGAGTGATAACATCCCTAAACTATTGGGGCTTTATCTATTTATTACTCAAATCATTTCAATTGTAAGTTTTTTCAATACCTAATTCAAATCAAAATATTAGTTGGTTTTACTTTTCAAAAGTAGACATGCTTATTGATACAATTATCAGTACTGTGGAATTCAAAGCAGTTAAAAACGAACTTAAAACAGGATAATTATAAAACAAAAAAAGACCCAATATAAATTGAGTCTTTTAAATTAGTTTAAGGTTTAATTAATCTAGGTCTTCTTGAAACCCAATCATTTTTAAACAAGCAATGGCACATTCAATACCTTTGTTACCATGTTTACCACCTGAACGGTCAATTGATTGTTGTTTTACAGTGTCTGTAAGCAAGCAAAAAGAAACAGGAGTGTTATATTCCATATTAACTCTCATTATTCCCTGTGTAGCACCTTGACAAACAAAATCAAAATGTCTAGTTTCTCCTTCAATTACACATCCAATAGCTACAACACCATCTAAGTCATCATCAGCTTCAAGCATAAATTGACAACCTAAAGGTAATTCAAAAGCACCTGGTACATGTTTTATAATTATATTTTCTTCTAAAACACCATTGTCTAATAATGCTGTTTTTGCTCCTTTTAATAAGTTTCCAGTAATGTCGTAATTCCATTCAGAAACAACAATACCGATTTTAAAATCAGCACCATTTGGAATTTCAGCCTTATTATATTCTGATAAGTTATTGTTTTCTGTAGCCATTATTTTGTTGCTCTTTCAATATCTTTTTTAATATCACCACCTTCAATAGATTGTGGGTGATTATCTTTAATTTTAGTATAAGCAATAATTGCATTTGAATAATCTTCTAATGCTTCATATGCTAAACCAGCTTTCTTTAAATACATTGGAGTTGTAAATTCATTTACTTCTCTAGCTGCTGCTTTTTCAAAAAAGTCAATTGCTTTTGCATACTCTGCTAATTCAACATAACAATCACCTTGTAAACCAAGGCATAAGTTAGCAACCATAACATCTTCAAATCCACAATTACCAAAATAGTCTAAAGCAGTTTCAAATTCTCCTTTTTCCATATTGATAATTCCCATACTATAATTTGCAATGTCACCTCCTGAAGTACCATTATATTCATCTGCAGCTTCTTCAAGTCCAATGTTTCCATTTGTTCCGTTTACTGCAGCTTCAGTTGAATCACTTTCAAAATCATACATAGCAGATGCTATTTCAATTTGAGACTCAATATTATTAGGTTCAGCTACTAATTTATTATATCCTAAAAAACATAATAGTAAGACTACAACACCAGCACCACTAAAAATTAAAATGTTTTTATTTTTATCAAAAAAGTTTTCTGTTGTTGTTAAATCTTCAAGTTCAACATTTTTTTGATTTACTGATGTATTTTTGTTTTCTTTTGCCATTGTTATTTTATATTAATCCACGCAAAATTAATTTTTTTTTCAATTATATCATAGCTTTTTACGACTTTTACATCATATATTTTTCAATGATGACAAAAATAGAAAATAAAATAATACTGTTACCCCTTATTTTTATAGTAATGGCGCTATTTTATTGGCATATTTCTTACGAGACATTAAATCAAGAATTTTACAGTTTTATAAGTCAATATTTCGTTTTATTTGGTCTTTTTCTAGTTTTACTGAAAATTGAGACAAACTTTAAGCGACTTTTAACTTTTGCAATTTTGAGTAGAATTATACTTGTTTTTTCGATTCCGGAGCTTTCTCCAGACTTTTTTAGGTTCATTTGGGATGGTGAATTGTTAACAAAAGGAATCAATCCTTATGCTTTTTTACCTAATGAATTAATCCAAAAAGACCGATTTTCTGACGTTGTTTACATGTCAGAATTGTATCAAAATATGACCGATTTGTCAAAAGGAAATTATAGTAATTATCCTGTACTAAATCAGTTTATATTTTACATTCCTGCTGCTTTATTTAATTCTGTGTATGCGAATGTGGTTGGCTTAAAAGTTATTGTTTTATTAGCTGATTTAGGTGCGATTTACTTCCTGAAAAAGATTTTAGAACATCTCAAACAACCTGTTCAGAAATTATGGTTTTATGCTTTAAATCCTTTTATTCTAATAGAATTTGTTGGGAATTTACATTTTGAAGGTGTGATGATTTTTCTATTGTTGGGCGCAATTTATTATGTTTTAATTAATAAATGGATGCTTGGAAGTGTTTTATTAGGACTGTCCATTCAAATTAAGTTAATTCCTTTACTTTTATTGCCATTCTTTTTTAAGTATTTAAAATGGAAACGTTCAATAGGGTTTTTGATTGTCAGTGTGTCTTTATTCATTTTAATCGGTTTAATCCTTTGGAATGACGCGACATATTTTAATAATATGATGAAGTCAATCACCATTTACTTTACTACGTTTGAATTTAATTCAAGTCTATTTGGTATTGTGAACCATTATAAGTCTGAAGAGATGGGTTGGAATTCAACTTATATAGTTGGCCCTGTATTGTCAAAAGTGGCTACAGTATTGATCTTGGTTTTAGCAATTTTCAGAAATTATAAATCACCAGTGGATATTTTTAAAGGAATGATTTTCGCTTTAATGATTTACTATTTATTTGCAACAACCGTTCACCCTTGGTATGTGTCAATGATTTTAGTATTGTCAATTTTTACAAATTATAAATTTGCATTAATTTGGACGTTATTAATTCCGCTAACCTATTCATTTTATACAATTCCAGAATCTGCCTTGTCTTATCGAATATTAGAGTATGGGCTAGTATTTACGGTGTTAATCTATGAATTAATCATCTATTGGAGGAAAGATGTCTTAAAGCTTAATTTTAAGGGGTTTTTCAATATTGAGTAATTTCAAAATTATTCTGTCTTATAAGTATTTAGCTAATACATTTGAACTTATACAAATGCATTAGCTAAATTTATTATTTAATTAATCAATCAGCCCACTTTTTTTCAATAAAGCTTTACTTGTTGGTTCTTGACCTCTAAATTTCTTATATAAGTTCATGGGGTGTGTGCTTCCTCCTCTAGACAACACATTGTCTCTAAATGACTGTGCAGTCGTTGTATCAAAAATATCGTTGTTTTGGAATAATTCAAAGGCATCAGCTTCTAAAACTTCAGCCCATTTGTAAGAATAATAACCAGCAGAGTATCCACCCGCAAAAATGTGAGAAAATGCAGTAGACGTTACGGTCTCTTTTAGTTCAGGAAATAGAGCTGTGTTTTTTCCAGCATTTTTTTCAAATTCATAAACTGATTCAGTAGGAATCGTTTCTAAATTATGCCAAGCCATGTCTAATTGACCTAAGCCAACTTGTCTTACTGTTTGGTAAGCGCTTAAAAAGTTTGAACTGTCTTTAATTTTTTGAACTAATTCCATTGGAATAGTTTCTCCTGTTTGGTAATGTTTAGCGAATAGGTTTAAGCATTCTTTTTCATAACACCAGTTTTCCATTAATTGAGATGGTAATTCAACAAAATCCCAATAGACAGATGTTCCACTTAAACTTTCATAATAACCGTTAGCGAACATGCCATGTAGAGCATGACCAAATTCATGGAATAGGGTAGTGACTTCATTAAATGTTAATAATGAAGGTGCTGTTTCTGTTGGTTTAGTGAAATTACAAACAATAGCCACTAAAGGGCGTTGTTCGTTTCCGTTATATTTATTTTGATCTCTAAAAGAGGTCATCCAAGCGCCACTTCTTTTACTTTCTCTAGGAAAAAAATCAGCATAGAATACTGATAGATGTTTACCATCTTTGTCCTTAACTTCATAAGTAGACACATCTTTGTGATATAAAGGAATGTCTTTTCTTTCGGTGAAAGTGATCCCAAACATTTTTTCAGAAGTTTCAAATGCACCATTCAGTACATTCTCTAATTTGAAATATGGTTTTAATAGTTCATCATTAATATTGAATTTCTCTTTCTTAAGTAATTCAGAATAATAGCTAAAATCCCAATTTAATAGAGGAGAAGGACCATTCATTTTATCGGCTAAAGCTTGAACTTCAGCTAACTCTTCTTTAGCTTTAGGTAAGGCAAATTCAAGTAATTCATCCCATAAGGCATGAACTTTTGAAGGCTTTTCTGCCATTCTTTCTTCTAAAACAAAGTAAGCGTGAGATTTATAGCCTAAAAGGTTTGCTTTTTTATGTTTTAATTCTGCAATACGTTTTAATAATGTTTCGTTGTTAAAGTCATTATCTTGAAATCCTCTAGAACCAAACGCTAGAAATAAATTTTTACGTAATTCTCTATTTTCAGAGTATTTCATAAAAGGAATAAAAGAGGGGTAATCTAAAGTAATTAACCAACCATTTTCTTTTCCTTTTGATTTCGCTAATAGTTCAGCTGCATCAATCGCACTTTGAGGTAAACCAGCTAAATCAGCTTTAGTTGTTAAGTGCATTTCAAAATCGTTACTGTCTTTGAGTAAGTTTTCTGAAAAGCTTAAACTTAAGGTTGATAATTCTGTACTAATACCTTTTAATGTATCTTTATCGTCCTCATTCAAATTAGCACCATTTCTAACAAAGCTTTTGTATGTTTTTTTAAATAACCAGGATTGCTCACTGTTTAATTCGTTTACATCAGTATTAGTATAAGCTGCTTTAATGCGTTTAAATAAATCTAAATCTAATTGAATTTCATTTGAGAACTGCGTAAGCATTGGCGAAATTTCTTGCGCTAAGGCTTGCATGTCATCACTTGTATCTGCACTGTTTAAATTGAAGAATACAGATGAGATTTTGCCAATTAAACTTCCACTTCTTTCTAAAGCTTCAAATGTGTTATTGAAGTTAGCTTTATCAGTATTAATTTTTATAGATTCAATTTCTTGTTGCGCTTCTTTTATTGCAATTTCTAAAGCAGGTTTGTAATGTTCTAACTTGATTTTGTCAAAAGGAATGGCTTCAAAAGGTGCTGTGAATTGTTCTAAAAATGGATTATTCATCATGAAATTAGCTTAAAAATTAATTATCCTCTAAAATTAACAAGAATTACTTTAGTAGTCTTAAAATTTAATTTTTTTAACAAAAAAAAGACATGTTAGTAAACATGTCTTTAATATAATTAAGGGAAACCCTTTAATTTATATAGATATTGAATCTAAGTGTTGAACCATTTCCAAATTCTACCCCATTTCGTTGTAGGTTTTTTATCGTAAGACTTCATGTCTTTCAAATTACCTTTTTTTGGAGTCGATTTTTTCTTCTTAGATGTTTTTTGAATTGCTTTTTTATTTTGTTCGTAATGCTTTTTTTGTTGTTCTTTTTTAGCTTTACTGTGTTGAATTTGTTTTGCTACAGCTAATTTATTAGCTTTCTCTTTAATATCCATTTCGCTTAATGTGCGTCTAGATTTAGAAGGTTTACTTTTAGAAGCTAGTTTTCTTTTTTCAACTCTAGCTAAATATTTTTCACGTTTATGTTCCGTTAATTCAATTCTAGTTTGTTCAATAGTTTCAGTGATATCCGTAGATTCACCATTTTTTGTAATAATGAAAGTAATTGCCTTTTCTTTTTGAGGTAAGTCAATTTTACCGATAACTTTAAACCCTTCTAATTCTTTTTTTGGTGCTTTAATAACGCCATCAATAACTGTTAGTTCAATTGGTTCACCATCTTCATCATAAGCAGTTAAACTTTCTGTTTCAACTATTTCTTCTTTTAATTCAATTGGTTCAGTTTCTGAAAGTTCCTCAATTTCTTCTTTTGTAATGTTTAATTCATCAATTACAATGTTATCTAAGGCTACTTCAATGGCTTCATCAATAGCTTCTTCTTCAAAAATTTCATTAGCAACTTCTTCTGTAACAGTAGTGATTACATTTTCGATATCAATAACTTCCTCTTCAATTTCAAGCTCTACTTTTGGAGTTTCTATTGGGTCAGTAACGATTTCAACTTCAACCTCTATTTTAGTTTCAACTTCAATTGGTTTAGACTCAATTTTTACTTCAGGAGTTTCAATAGGTTTTTTTGCTCTTTTAATTACTTTCTGAGGAGCATCAACCTTAAATTTTCCCATAACCAGTTCTAAAATAGTATCTTCAATTTTAGAATTTAAACTTTCATCAATAGTAATTGAATGTTCTTTAGTTAAAAAACTAACAATTTGAGTTGGTTTTATGTTTAATTTTCGGGCTAACTGTCCTAATCTCATCTTTTTTGGGTTGATAATAAGCCACAAAGTTAATAATCATTAGCAATAAATTACAAAACTCAAAAGTCAAATATTGAATTTAAATGTAAGAATTCAAAAAAGTAACGTAAATACTAGGGTAGAAAGATTTATGTAATTGAAAATTAGAGCTGTAGACGAGTTATTTATTTTTTTCTATAAGGTCTATATTTTGGACATAAAAAAAGCACTTCAAATTAATGAAGTGCTTTAATCTTATATGATAGTTAATTATAAAACTAACTAAGAATTATTTATGAGTTTCCTTTAGCGTAATCAGCTAAGAAAGTAGCTAAACCACTATCCGTTAAAGGATGCTTAGCTAAGCTTTGAATAACTTTTAATGGACCTGTCATAACATCTGCACCAATTTCAGCACATTCAATAATATGCATTGTGTGTCTAACTGAGGCAGCTAAAATTTGAGTATCAAACATATAGTTGTCATAGATTTCTCTAATTTGAGCAATTAAATCTAAACCATTAAATGAAATATCATCTAAACGTCCAATAAATGGAGATAAGTATGTTGCACCAGCTTTAGCTGCTAATAAAGCTTGACCTGCTGAAAATACTAAAGTACAATTAGTTTTAATTCCTTTTGAAGAAAAATATTTAATTGCTTTAATCCCTTCTAAGATCATTGGGATTTTAACCACGATATTTGGATGTAATGCTGCTAAAGCTTCACCTTCTTTTACCATGTTTTCAAAATCAGTAGAAATTACTTCTGCACTAACTGGTCCGTCAACAATATTACAAATATCAACATAATGTTTTAAAATGTTTGCTTGTCCTGTAATACCTTCTTTAGCCATTAAAGATGGATTAGTTGTTACACCATCTAATATTCCTAAATCGTTAGCTTCTTTAATATCTGCTAAATTTGCTGTGTCAATAAAAAACTTCATTTTTTTTGTTTTACGTTTATGGTTTACAAATGTAGATATAATACAACTAACAATTAATAACTATTTACAATTAGTAATTAACAATTTATACGCATTGATAGTTAATCTTCTAATCCTACAAAATTTGGGGCGAAATTAACTAGGTATAATTTTTCTTTAGACCTTGTAACGGCAGTATAAAGCCACCTCATATATTCTTTATTCCACATTTCCTCTAAAAAATAACCGTGATCAATAAATATAGCGTCCCATTGTCCACCTTGTGCTTTATGACAAGTTACTGCATAAGCAAATTTAACTTGTAAGGCTTGAAAGTAGGGGTTTGTCATCACTAGTTTATTTCTGATTTTACGGTTTCGTTCAAAAGGAAACTCTTCTCTAGCAATAGTGTAAAACAATTCAGCCATGGTTTCTCGTGGTAAAGATGGACCTTCATGACGAATTGAATTGATGTTGATTTTTAATTCAACTTCTGGGATTTGTGGATAATCAATGAATCGAACTAATACATCTGCGAATTCAAAACCGTAAAGTTCTTCTCTTCTTATAATTTTAAGTATTTCAACAACTTCACCATTAGCAATAAAACCAATATCTGACTTGGCATCTACCCAAAAATAATTATTTTTTCCAACCATTAAGACATCACCAGCATTCAAATCATCTTCCTGCCATAAAACCCTATGTCTAATTTGTTGATTAAATAAGTTTGCCCGTTTATTCGAACGGCTTATAACCATAACTTCTTCCTGTCCGTAATTGTTGATACAAGACTCTAATTCTTCTTGTAGTTCTGTTCCGTTTATAGAAATTACATCTGTATTGTTTGTAAACAGTAAAGGAATGTCCTCTGAAAAATCTCTTAATTGAGTGGCTAAAGTTAATATACCACTCTCTTCTTTCTGTCTTACAATTTCATTCAGCTCAGCTAATATAATGTCGAATGAGAATGTGCTTTTTAAATGATTAATTGACAAAGCAGGACTTTCATCCATTCCTATTGGAGGTAATTGGCCAACATCACCGATAAATACTAGCTTACAATTTTCTGCTGAATATACATACTCTACAATATCATTTAATAAATCTCTTTCGGCAGATGAATAGGATGCAATCATTGAGGCTTCATCTATTAAGAAAACTGTGTTTTTATGTAGGTTTTTACCTAAGCTAAACGACATGCTTTGTTCTGGTGAAATGTCCTGGAAGTAAATTTTTCTATGAATTGTATTCGCTTTCTCTCTACTATATGAAGATAGAACTTTAGCAGCCCTTCCTGTAGGTGCCAAACTTACACTCTTAATTGCAAAATCATTCAGTGTTTTAATTAATTTTGAAATCAGAGTCGTCTTTCCAGTACCTGCATAACCTTTTAATACAAAAATTTCTAATTCATTTTCGGAGATAATAAAGTTAGAAAATTTATGAATAGCATCCTGTTGGTCAATAGTAGGGTTAAAATCAAAGTTACCAATGAATGCTTTTTTGAATGAAGATATTGTAGGTTTATGGCTCAAAAGAATATTTTAGTTACAAATTTATTCTTAATGTATGAATTATTGAGTTAAATATGTAAAAAAATTACTGAGTGATTATCATTCGTTATAAAAAAAGTGTAGATTTGTGTCAGAAGTAAAATTTAAATAAAACTATAAAGTAAAATATGAACTCATTAGATTCTTTAGATAACGTTAAGTATTCAATAAACAGATTTATCGCCCCAGTAGTCACAATTATTATTGGAATTTATTTATTTTTAAAAACTGTAATAGCTGTTGAAGTAATTCAACCAAATCCAAATGGTGAAGATTTTATTCATCAGGTAACACAAGAACCAATGTTTGGTTATGCAGGTCTCTTTTTTATTATTGTAGGTATTGTTTGGATATTATTTATATTTAATAAATTAAAATCTTATATCGGTATTGGTGTTTCTGTATTAGTAGCTGCACTTGGTATTATTGTTCTTGTAGGAGATTATAATATAATTGAGAAAGATGTAGCTGAACAAAATAAAAAGGCACGTTATTTTAAGGAAATTAAAGAAAGATTAAATGATGTGAAAATAGCGCAAATTGAATATAAGAATGAAAAAGGTGTATATACATCTAGCTTTGATTCGTTAATTAACTTTGTGAAAAATGGTAAAACTATTTCTTATGTAAGAAAAGGTTTAACACCAGCAAGAAAAATGACTAGGGATGAGTCTAACCATATTTATGGAAAAGATAATAGAGCATTAGATTTTGACATGAATGACATTCAAGCTAAAAACTTATCTTTATGGGCTGATGCGCCGGACTCTGTAAAGGCTGAGTTTATTGGTTACAAAAGAGATACCGTTTACGTAAGTGTTTTAAAAACTGTTTTTGAAGATCATGCTTATTTAGAGGCAAAAGCAAAAATGGATTTAGAATTAAAGTTTGTACCTGATAGTTTAAGAAAGTTACCGTTTTCTGGATTAAATTTTGTTATGCTTACAGATTCAATTTCAAGAGGAGAATTAAGTTTGTCTACATTATTAATACAAGCTGTTCACCCTGATTTTTCTACTGATACTTTATCAATAGGAGATTTAAAAGATAATAGCTTAAAAGACAACTGGTCTTTAAAATAATTAAATAAAATTTTATGGCGTTTAATCAATCTGAAGCTTATAAGCATGCTTTAAGCATGGAATTACAGAATGATACATTTCGCTTTTCAATATTAGATATTAAAACAAAAAGAAGTGTGATGGAGAAATCGATCACACTTTTATCTTTTAATAAAGAAGAGCTGAATACCATTATTAATGATGAGATTTTTAAACTTGATTTTAAATCTATCTCATTAGTAGTATCAACTAATAGACATACTTTAGTTCCTGTATCGATTTTTAATAGTAGTAATGCTAAAGATATTTTTGCGTTGAATCATCAAGCGCCATTTGATAATATTGATTACAATAGAATTCCAGAATTAGGTATTGTTACAATTTTTGAGTTACCAATATGGATTAAATCTGTGTTTGTAATGAAAATGCCTAGAATCAAAATAATTCATACTTCAACTGTATTAATTAAAGGTATTTTTAAAACAACTGTTTTTCCACCTAAGGTTCATGTGTTTTGGCAAGACAATTCTTTTTATTTAATAATAACTTCAAAAGGGAAGTTGCAATACTTCAATTTGTTTCAAGGAAATGAAATCACAGATTTAGTTTACCATACCTTGTTTGTCTTAGAGCAAAAAGAATTAATATTAAAAGAAATGAAACTTCATTTTTATGGTGTAAAGTCAGAATGGAAAGCACTAGAAAAGATAAGTAAATTATTAAACCATAAAATAGAAGTATCTTCTGAAAAAGAAGGTGCTGAGAGTTTTATTCTAACAAATCAATTATTATGCGTGTAATTAGTGGTATATATAAAAGTAGAAAGTTTAAATTACCAAAAAACTTTCCTTCAAGACCAACAACCGATTCTGCTAAAGAAGGTTTGTTTAATATTTTAACTAACCGTTTAGATTTTGAAGACTGTGATGTGTTAGATATGTTTGCTGGTACAGGTAATATTAGTTTAGAATTTTTGTCTAGAGAATCTAAATCTGTTTTAAGTATTGACAGTCATTTTGTGGCTTTTAAAAACATGAAAAAACTATTACATGAAGTAGGTGCTACGAATTGGAAGGTGATAAAGAATGACGTGTTTAAGTATGTGCCTAAATTAGATAGACAATTTGATGTGGTATTTGCTGATCCTCCATTTGGTTTAGATACTATTTATGATATTCCTAAATTAGTGTTAGATTCTAATTTATTAAAGGAAGATGGTTTATTGATTATTGAACATGGGAGAGAAACCGATTTTTCAAAATCGGAACATTTTGAAAACTGTAGAAATTATGGCGGCGTTAATTTTGCCTTTTTCTCAAAGTAACTAAAATTTATTGACATGACTAAAATAGGAATTTTTCCAGGCTCGTTTGATCCTTTTACTAAAGGACATGAAAATATTGTAGAACGTTTTTTGCCGCTTTTTGATAAAATAATTATTGGAGTAGGAGGTAATACTACAAAAAAGTACTATTATACACTTGAAAGTAGAATAAAACATATTGAATCCATTTTTAAAAATGAATCAAAAATAATTGTAGAGCACTACCAAGGTTTAACCGTTTCTTTCTGTAAAGAAAAAAAGGCTCAGTATTTGCTTAGAGGTTTAAGAAATACAACAGATTTTAATTACGAAAAATCGATTGCATTAATGAATAAAGAATTAGAAGGAGTTGAAACACTTTTTTTAATGACAGATGAAGGTTTGTCACACATTAGTTCAACTATAATTCGTGAAGTTGCAAAGAACAACGGTGATGTTAGTCCATTTGTAACTAAATCAAATGAATTAATTATACAATAGTAAGTTAGTTAAATTAGTTATGAATAGCTAAGAGGCTAAATAATTTAAACTTATCAAATATTATGTTGAAGCAAATTGTAATTCTATTTTTTATTTTTATTTTGCCATTTTTAGCAAAAGCACAAAATCAATCAATCATAACAGGGTATGCTCCAGAATTTGTAGGTCAAAAAGTAACTTTATATTCTTATGGGGATTATTTAACTCAGTCTAGAGTTAAGATTGGGGAAGCATTCGTTGAAAATGATAGCTTATTTAAGATTAACAATACAACTAAGGAAACAATTAAGGCTGTTTTAGAAATTTCAAATACAGAAGCTGAAATATATTTACAAGAAAAAGCGTCATATAATATTGAATATTATAAACCAAAAGATCAAGCCGTTTCTTTCGTAAATCAACAAGTACAAGCCGTTTTTTATGGTTTGGATACAACAGATATTAATTATAGAATTTTAGAGTATAACAATTGGTTTGATACTTATGTTTATTATAATCAAAAACTAATTAAGCAAAATGGATTTTTATCAGTTTTAGATACCTTTAAGGTATATGCTTATACTCAGTATGAAAATGTAAACAATCCATACTTTATTAACTATGTGCGTTATAATATCGCAAATATGGAAATGTCTAAAATAAATAGAGACAATAAGAACGGTAAGCAACAAGCTTATATGGAGTATATTCGACCTTATCCTGTTTATGTGAAAAATGACCAATATATGGAGTTTGTTAAAGGTTATTTTCCAAAAGATTTTGAATCATTTTCGATTCATATGAAGTCTTCAGTTTTTTTATCACTAGATAAAGCAAGTCCAACAAGGCTTATGCGTGCTTTAGGTAAAGACCCTTTACTAGAGAAAGTGGAATTACGAGAGTTAGTTATGGTGAATATGTTAGGTAATTCTTATTATAAAAGAGGATACAATAAACAAAACCTAATTACAATTCTTGATTCAGTTCGTGTGTTCTCGAAATACAAAACAAATGCTACAACTGCTAAAAATATGCTATTGTACTTAACAAAATTAGAAGTTGGTTATCCAGCACCAGAAATAAACATAGAGCTAACGACTAATAAATATTTGAATTGGGGAGATTTTAAAGGTAAGTATATATATGTAAGCTTTTTTGCTACTTGGAATCAAAGTTCATTAAATGAAATGAAAATAATTAAAGATTTAGAGTTAAAGTATGGAGAAGATATTGAATTTGTATCTTTTAGTACAGACAAAACAAAGCCTGAATTTGATGATTTTTTAAAAAATAATCCAGAATATAAATGGAATATTGTGTTTTTAGGTGAAGGCCATGAATTATTAGAACGATTTAATGTAAAAACAATTCCAGCTTATTATTTAATTGATCAAAAAGGATTTATGGCTCAGTCACCGGCTAAAAGCCCATCACCAGACGGTTTGTATGAGTCTATTGACCGAACTTTTTTCGAGATTAACAAAGAACCACAACAAAAACCACAACAAAATTCCAGAGGAAGTTATTAAATTGTTAAAAAAAAGTTAAAAAGTAATGCTGTGAATTAAATTATGTTTACATTTGTGTCATATTAAAATTATAATGAAAAAAGGAACAGTAAAATTTTTCAACGAGTCTAAAGGTTTTGGATTTATCGTTGACGCGGAAACTAATGAAGAGTATTTCGTACACGTATCAGGAATTATTGATGAAATCAAAGAAGATGATTCAGTAGAATTTGATTTAAAAGACGGAAAAAAAGGTTTAAACGCAGTTGACGTAAAGTTAGTTGATTAATTAAAGTAAAAGTAAAATAACATGGAAGGAACAGTAAAATTTTTCAACGAGTCTAAAGGATTTGGATTTGTTGTAGACGACTCTACAAACGAAGAGTATTTTGTACACGTATCAGGTTTGGTTGATGAAATCAAAGAAGATGACAAAGTAGAATTTGAATTAAAAGAAGGTAGAAAAGGAATGAACGCAGTAGACGTTAAAGTACTTTAATACATTATCATATAAGATTCAAAAGCCTTACCATTTATGGTAAGGCTTTTTTTGTGTCTATACTTTTTTTTAGTAT
>Ga0308004_10000226_pt1 | contig 27586 bp, 24 predicted proteins | sample Neamet38_FD_203156 | JGI IMG/M metagenome (GOLD analysis project Ga0308004, IMG submission 203156) | Marine microbial communities from water near the shore, Antarctic Ocean - #38 | ecosystem: Environmental > Aquatic > Marine > Unclassified | place: Southern Ocean | collected 2014-06-06 | reverse complement strand
AACACTCCACACAACATAGTATCCAATAAAAATTGAAAGGATAAAAATACTTAATCTAAATATAAAGGGGTCTATTTCCATAATCTTATTTAATTAATGTTTTTTCAATTATCTCATCTTCTAAATTAATATTAATTTTTTTATTTTCTTTATCATATAAATTTGCAACAAAGTTGAATACATTTTTGGCATATAAAGTTGATGCTGAGACTGGTAATTTATTCAGAATATTTGTTTCACCCATAATTCTCACTCCACCTTTATTTACTATCTTGTCTACCTCAGAAAAGGCTGTATTCCCCCCTTGAACAGCAGCTAAATCGTAAATAACAGACCCTACTTGCATATTACTAATCATGCCTTCTTTAATTATTACTGGTGCTTTTTTTCCAGGTATTAAAGCTGTACATATTACAATATCAATTTTTTTTAATGTTTCACTCAATAAATCTTCCTGTTTTTTTTTAAAATCTTCAGAAGCTTCTTTTGCATAGCCTCCTTCAGTTTCAAGGTTTTCCGCAGCTTCTACCATTAAAAATTTACCTCCTAAACTTTCAACTTGTTCTTTAGATGCCATTCTTACATCTGTTGCAAAAACAATAGCACCCATTCTTTTTGCGGTTGCAATTGCTTGTAAGCCTGCAACACCCGCACCAACAACTAATACTTTTGCTGCAGGAACAGTGCCTGCTGCGGTCATCATCATTGGTATGGCTTTCTCAAAGTTTGAAAATGATTCTATGACTGCTTTGTATCCAGCCAAGTTAGCTTGTGAAGATAGTATGTCCATAGACTGCGCTCTAGTTATTCTTGGTAATAATTCTAATGAAAAACTATTAATCTTATTTTTTATCAAACTATCTATTTTTTCTTTATTATTATAAGGATTCAAAATGCCAATTAATGTTTGATTTTCTTTTATCAGAGGGATTATTTCATCAGATGGTAACCCTAACTGAACAATAAGATCAGCATCATTTATAACTTCTTTTGCGTCCTTAGAAATTTTTACACCTAGTTCTTTATATTGATTATCCTTAAATCCTAAATGCTCACCATAATTTTCAGCAATAGAAACTTCAAACCCAAGAGCTTTATATTTTTTGGCAATATCAGGAGTGATTGCAATTCTTTTTTCTATTGTTTGATTTTCTAAAGTTGATGCGATTCTCATAAGAGAACTCTATAGCAAGAATATTGTCATTAAAACTAAAACACTTATAACAGCGACAGTTCCCCACAACACAAATTTTGTGAAATTATTCCAGGTTTCTTTATGGTCTTGATTTTCCATAAAAACTATTTTTGTCTTGCTTTGAATTTTGGGTTTGTTTTATTAATTATATATACCCTGCCTCTTCTTCTAACTAGCTTAGAATTAAGATCTCTTTTTTTTAATGATTTTAGCGAGCTTTTAATTTTCATAATTTTTATTTTAATAGCCGGCAATGTCCTACTCTTCCGTGTCTTAAGACAAAGTACCATTGGCGCTGAAGGGCTTGACTTCCGAGTTCGGAATGGGATCGGGTATTACCCCTTCGCAATAATCACCGGCGAGAGTGTTATACCTATTTAAATTATATTGTAAACAATAAATAATACCATTTTATCTATTTTTGATAATATTTTTAATATAATCTTGTATATCAACTTTACCAAATATCTTGAAAACCTTATTAAATAAGTTCATATTTGTTAAGGCTGATGCATACCTTTCACCTGGCCTAGAAGGTAAAAATTTTATTTTAGAATTAAACATTTTTGCAACATCAAGGATAGAAAAGCTTTTTTTACTAGAAATACTGTAATGTCTGCATCTATTTTTTTTCCAAGCATAATAGCATGTTTCAACGGTATCCCCAATATGAGTAAATCTTCTGGTTTGATTTCCTGGTTTTACAATGGTCAGAGGGATATTTTTCTTATATTGTTCCTCAAAAATTCCAATTACTGTAGCCATATTTCCTAAACCTATTTGTTTTGGACCATATACATTATAAAAATAAATCACTTCAAATTTAAATTTAAACCAAGATTTTAAGTTTTCTAACATCTCTAAATTCTTTGCTTTGGTAAATGCATATGGTGATAAATTTTTATCCTTTCCTTCGTTCCCAATACTTGCAGAAGTTGCTGAATAAATTAGTTTAATTTGATTTGATAAACAGAATTTAAATACCTCACTAGATCCAATTGTATTAGAACTAATACATTCATCCATCTTACTGAAGCTCTGGTAAATTCTTGAAAATTCACCAAAATGAAAAAGAGAGTGAATTTTATTTTTAGATTTATCTAATTTCTTTTTAATATTTTTTGTATCAGAATTTATATATTTAATTCTTTTATTTTTAATATGGTTTTTAATGCTTCCAGTAGAATAATTATCTATACTAATAATATTATACCTAGTTTTCTTTAGTAAGAGTGAAATCATATTAGATCCAACAAATCCTGCTCCACCAGTAATTATAATCATTTTTTTCATTAATATATATTTTTGAATAGTTAAATTGAGTGAAATATTAGATGGTCACTTTTATCCAAAACAAATAGTTTTTTATAATGATTCTTATTAATTATTTTTAAAAAATAGGTGAAAAACTTTTATTGTGTTTTGCTCTTATAGTCAAAGTCAAATCTTGCATTTTTTTAAATTTTATCTATGTTTAAAGATAAATTAACTAATTTAATAAATTGTATAATAAATATTTAGCAATAATTACGGCAGAAAATAAAGAAAGATACGTTTCAGATACCATAAAATCTTGCTTAAATCAAAATTTTACCAGAAGTTTAAAAATAATAGTTGTTTACACCCGATTATCTAACGAAGCATACCTTAAAAAAAAATTTAAAAAATACAATCAGGTTTTATTCTTAAATTGCTTAATAAAAAAAAAACTACCTATTCAGGATCAACTTTTTAAAATAGAGATGGCAAGTAAATATATAAAAAATGAATGGGTTTTATTACTAGATGGAGATGATCTTTTTGAAAATAATAAAATAAAAAATTTAGATAAGCTTAAATTAGATAAAAATAAAATGTATATAAATCAACATATGATTATTAATAAGGGCATGTTATATAAGGCACCCAAAAAAAAGAAGTATAAGCAACTAAGTATATTCAGGATGTTATTCAATGATTGGCCAGAAAACGTTAATACAAGCTCAATTATAATACCTGGTAAATTATTAAAAAATTTTTATAAAATAAGTACACCATACAAGTGGAGATTTTTAGCAATAGACATTCAGTTGGTATTATTACACCATTACACAAAAAAATTAGGATTTATTGACAAGGTTTTAACTTTAAAAAGACAAAATATAAATAACTTGGATAAAAAATTTTCAAATTATTTTAGAAAAATCTATTGGCTCAGAAGGTACGAACAGCATACTCTAACTAAAGAAATTTCAGATAAATTTAATTTTTTAGATAGATTCATAACTATTATTTTTATGAATATATTTAAATAAATATTTTATAATAAAATTATCATCTACTGGTTTTAGTAAGCCTATAATAAAACAGTAAATATAATGCAATACTGGTTAAAATAAGGGCTACCTGAACATTTGTCTCACTATAAAAAAAATATCCAATTAAGTAAACTATAAACAAATACATATTAATTATAATTCCAACAATTGAACTAAGTAAAAAATTTTTCTTAATAAAATTTTTTTTTCTAAGGTATTTAAAAATTAATTGATGCAAATGATTGTTATCTGGTAAATAATTATTTTTTTTATGAAACCTTCTTCTCATAATAGAAAAAAGATTTTCAAATGCAGGGTACCAAAGTAAATTGGCTACAAAATAGGGGGAAATTGAATGATTTGATAAAGATATTTTAACCAAAATAAACCCAAGCAAAAAACCTAGGCCATAAGCACCACCGTCGCCAAGAAAATTTTTACCAAAAAAGTTAAAAATTACAAATATTAATGTAGCAAATATCATCAGGATTAATTCATGATTAAATAAATTTAAATTTGTATTATGAGACAATAAATATATAAAAAATAATATTATAGAAAAGTTTAAAGTGGATAAGCAATTAGTTCCATCTATGAGATTAAAACCATTGATTAAAACCATAAAAAAAAAGGAACATATTATAATTCTTACAAAATTATAGTTCATTAAATTATCAAGAAAATCTATTCTTGTGTTAATTACCAGGTCTTTATTAATTTGAAATAAAAATGTTAAAAGTAAAAACTGAATTATTAATCTTAATTTAGGTGAATTGACTAATTTTAAATCTGCCATTAGCCCTAATATAAAAAAAAATAGAGAAAATATAACTGCAAAAAAATCTAATTTATAAAATAAAAAAAAAATTATGGGTAAAAAATAATAGGTTCCTGATAGTGGTATTGAATTATCTGATCTTAAAAGTAATTTATGATTTTCACTCTCCAATACTCTATCTAAACTGATATTAAATTTTTTTAAGAAAAAATTGATTAAATATAGAAAAAAAATAAAAAAAATTACCAAAAAAAAATTAGACACCATTTATTCAATCTACTATATTTTTTACATGTTTGTATAAAGAATATTTCTTCTTATACTAAAAATCAATTTTTATTTTTTTTAATGAGAGAAAGTCTTTTTTTTCATCCCCAATCATAAAACAATCTGAAGTTTTTAATTTATATTTTTTAATAGGAGCAATTAACATACCGTTATCTGGCTTTCTACAGCTACTTACTTTTCTATATTTATTAATTTTACCCTCTGGGTGATAAGAGCAGTAATAAAATTTGTCAATTTTAGCCTTTGAATTCTTCAATGAATTATTCATATTTTTATGAAATGTTAATAATTGCTTTTCAGAGAAAAACACTCGAGCGTCACCAGATTGATTGGTGATTACTATAATTTTATTTTTTTTATTTAAAAGCTTAATTGCATCAACGGCCCCCTTTAGCCATTTTATGTGTTTAATTTTATAAACATAACCATAATTTTAAATTAAAACACCATCCCTATCAAAAGAAACACTTAAACATGTTCATTTTCTTGATCTAGCAAATAAAAAGAGACTGAGAAAATAGTCCAAAAAATCATTGCATTCCAATTAGTGAAGAAACTTCCTCTTGGTAAAAGTGGAATAAAATATGTCATTAAAAATATTGTATTACCAAATAAAAAAATATTATTATTTTTAAAAGAAATCTTTAATGATTTATAAAAAAAATAACAAAAAAATCCGAAAAAAAATATTACCCCCAAAATACCCAACTCTGCAATTATTTCAAAAAATAAATTGTGCGGATGTGTGGAGCAATTCATATTTTTGTACGTAGGATAAATTTTATCATCATAAATTTCATTACTACAATATTTTCTAAAGTTTTTAGGTCCCACTCCTGTTATTGGGTAATCTTGAAAAATTTGCCAAGCCGTTGAATAATGAGAAAAATAATGATTATCTTTATATAAAAAATTATTTGTTTTTTTTTCATTAATAGACAAACTGTTTATTATTATTTTTGTATTTTCTAAAAACATCCTTTGAATTTTAGTATTTGATTGTATATTCGAGAAATTCATAGTCATAACTACTATTAATATTGTAATTATTAATAAGAAATAATATCTAAATTTTGAAAAAATAAAAAAAAGAACAACAAATATTAAAAGGCATAAAAAATTTGACCTTTCAGCTGTCGTATAAACTGAGTATAAAACTAAGCTAGTTGATAATAATATAAATATTGTGTTTTTATAATTTTTTTTTTTGTAAAAAAAAAAGGATCCTAGTGAGACTACAAAAAAACTATTTATTAAATATGCAACCTTTAATTCATCATCTAGAAATCCACCCAACCTTGTGATTGGGCCCTGTATTATAGCTTCATACCCCAGGATATTTTTCCCTGTTATATTTTGAAATTGTAAATCTAGGCACACAAAAATAATTATGCCCCCCCAATATAAAAATATCTTCTTTTGACTAATGTAAGCTGCATTTAAAAAATAACTTAGAGCCATAACGTAAATTATAAACCGAACAAAAGGTATAGACCTTGTAAAACTGGGATCTTTATCAATATTAACAAAATAGTTTATTAGTAAATATAAATATAATAAAAATAGAAGCCTAATAATTTTATTATTAAAAATTTTAATAACTTCATTTTTTTTTACATTAAAAAAAAATATTACACTTATTAAAAATATAAAAATTTCAGTGATTAAATTACTAAATAAAAGACTAATTGGTAAAATTATTAATATAGGTTCTATTAAAAAAGTTAATTTTTTATTACTGAAATTATTCATAATTTTTACTGTTCAACAAATTTTTTTCTTTAAATATTTTTTTAGTCTCAGATTTATTATTTATTCAGTTTAATGATTTGCATTTTATCAATATATGGCTCAATAAATCTGCTTTTAATTATAAATATTTTTTTTTGAAAGCATTTATGTAAAGTCTTATTACCAAAATAACTGAAAATAAAAAGCTATATCTTAAATAATATGAATAAATTGTAAAAGCTGAATAGATTTTATTAAAATGCATACCTGAAAGTGATTTTGATCTTATTCTATAAACGGATAAAAATTTGTTTACACCCACTAGTTTGAATTCTCGTTTTGATAAATCTAACCAGAGCATATAGTCTTCCTTTGTTAAAAGATTCTTAAACTTAATATCTTTTAATATTTTTTTTTTTAAAATAACTGATGAACAAGCAATCGGGCATTCTTTCAATAAATCATTATAGAAAAGTTTTAGAGGAGGTTTTACTTTATAAATAGTTCTATTGTTTTCATTTATTGCCCAATAATTAGTATAACAAATATCTGCTTTATATTTTTTTAATTGTCTGATTTGTTCTTTAATTTTTATTTTTTTCCACAAATCATCACTATCAAGAAATGCTATAAGATCTCCTTTTGCTTTTTTTATACCCAAATTTCTTGCTTTAGATACTCCTGATCTTTTTTTTGTTACATAAATTTTAATTTTCTTGGATTTTTTTTCTAAATTTTTTAATATTTTTTTTGATCGAGCAGTATTTTCATCATCAATAATTATGATCTCTAATTTTTTATATGTTTGCAACAAAGCACTTTTAATCGCATTCTCAATATTATTTGGATCGTTGAAGTAAGGTATTATTATTGATACAAGCATTCCTTATATTTATATTGTAATTAATATTTTATCAATAAATGAAGAAAATATTATCTTTTATTTTTATTGATAGAGATAAAGTAAAAAAATCTAAAAAATTAGCCATCTTAAAATAATTTAGATATAAAAGTTAATAGGTAAAAATTAGTTAATTACGATTTATTCTTTATATATTGATTGTGCAGAATGCTTTTAATTTTAAATTTTAATGATACTAATAATTTATTATGATTAAAAATAAGTTTTTAAGAGTTCCTTATGGTCTTAGTGTTCATGGTAATGAGGAAATTAATGCTGTTACTCAGGTTCTAAAAAAATCCACACAAATGGGTAAAAATGTTTTTAATTTTGAAAAAAAAATTGCTAAGTTATTTAATAAAAAATATGGCCTAATGGTCAATTCTGGTTCTTCTGCCATAATGTTAGCTATGGAGGCATTAAATTTACCTGAAGGCAGTGAAGTTATTACCCCAGCTTTAACTTTTTCAACAACAGTGTCTTATATCGTGCGAAATAAACTTATTCCAGTTTTTGTTGATGTAAAAGAAGGTACTTACTGCATTGATGAAAGTAAAATAAAAGATTTGATTACAAAAAAAACAAAAGCAATTTTAGCTCCTCATTTGATGGGGAATATTGTCAATTGGCAAAAATTATCTCCAATCTTAAAGAAAAATAATATCATAATTATAGAAGATTCGGCAGATACACTTGGGGCCACATACAAAGGTAAATCAACTGGTCATTATGCTGACATAAGCATTACTAGCTTTTATGGATCACATATAATTAATTGTGCTGGTAATGGTGGTATGGTTTGTTTTAATAACAAAGAACAATATATAAAAGCTAAGTTGCTTCGTTCTTGGGGTAGGAGTTCTTCTTTATATGATGAAAATTCAGAAAAGATAGAAAATAGATTTAATATTAAACTTGATGGAATTCAATATGATAAAAAATTTGTATTTGAATCTGTTGGCCACAATCTAGAGCCTTCTGAGTTAGGTGCAGCGTTTGGCTTAGTGCAATTGAAAAAATTAAATTTTAATTTAAATAAAAGACAAAAAAATTTCGATATTCATTCAAAGTTTTTAAAAAAATATGTTAAATATTTTGTACTTCCAAAGCAACTAGCTGGTTCAAAGTCTGGATGGCTAGCATACCCTATTACAATAAAAAATAATGCTCTCTTTACTAGAACGGAAATGCAAATTTTTTTAGAGAAAAGAAATATTCAAACTAGAGTTGTATTTACAGGCAATATATTAAGACAGCCAGGATTTAAAAATTTAAAGGTTAAAAAAAATAAAAAAGGATACCCTGAGGCTGATAAGGTTATGAGAAATGGAATTCTTATAGCCTGTCATCATGGCTTAAATAAAGAAATGATAAGCCATATTCATAAATCAATAGATAAATTTATTTCATCAAAGTTAAAATTTTAAATTTATTAACTATACAAAATTTTTTTTATCTAAGTAGGTTTAAGCTATTTTAAAATTATTAATAATTAAAAAAAGAAAACTATTTTAGCAAATGTTTATTAAACATAAAATCTTTTACACCCAAAATAAACCCTATATGACGGTCTTTGTCTTTTTTGTATAATAATCTAAATAAGTGGATTGTTGATCTAAGTATAAAAAAAGAATATCCTAAAAACTTATCAGTATGATTAGAAAGTTTTTTAATTAAGACCAACCACCCCAGTGTTTCATAGTAGATTCTAGATTTTATTCCTGACACATAGATACTCTGTGATACTTTGTGGTATATGTGATAATTCAAATTAACTGTCAATAACTTTCCATATTTCCTTATTCTCTGAGATATCTCAATATCTTCTGGACCAAAAAAAAATTCTTCGTCTGGTAAACCAATTTTTTTTAAAATACTTGTTTTGTACATTACACAAGCACCACATACAGCATCAGTTAAAATTATTCCTTTCAATTTAGAGGTATCTTTCGTTCTTCTGTCCATGCCACCTGTTCTTTGAAATCGCACATAATTTCTACTTAAAGCAAAATGTTTCCACCAAATTATTTTAGTCTTTTTTTTAATCCAATAAAAAACTTTTGGAGAAGCTGCAACATAATCATTATTAATTTGCAAAGTTTCAACCATGCCTTTAATAAAATTTGGGGTTAAAATTAGATCACAATCCACCTTAAGTACAAAATCATAATTACTACGTAATGCAATTTTAATACCCCTGTTATATGCAGCAGTTGCACCAGCATTAATAGCATATCTAATATTTGCTGGAATTTCTTTTAATTTAAGTAAGTAGAAATTTTTTTTTCCTATTATTTTAACTGCACTTTTTGAATTAATTTCATTTATTATAACATTTTTTTTTTTACACCATTGAATAATTCTATTTAAGTTTATTTCATTTGAATTGTTGTCGATTAGAAAAATATCAAATTTATTATAAGTATTTTTAAATACACTATCTAAACAGGAAGCTGTATTTTTCCAATCGTTCCATGTTAGAACCATAACTGCTAAAGTAGAATTTTTCATTTCCTTATAAGAAGTAATTAATTTTTTTTTTTTGTATTTGATTTATGGTCTTTACTACAGCATTAAAACTATTTAATCTTTTATAAAATTTAAAATCATTTCTAAATTTATTAATATTAGGAACATATTGATCTATATAGTTAACTGAAAATTTAGGTTTATTAAATTTTAAGTTATATTTGGATGACAACAATCTTGCTAATTTATCTAAATAAATAAAATTGTCAGAGCCACAGTTATATGTTGGGCACTTAACATTAGATTTATTTAAAATTTTAAATAAACAATTCGTTAAATCATCAGCATGCATATAGGATCTTGCAACTTTATAATTAGATTTAATGTTAATAGCTTTATCTTTTATTATGTTATTAATGAACTCACTAACAGCATGTTTTGACTTGTTAAGTAAATGAATTCCAATAAAAGAAAAGCATCTTGCTATGGAAACTTTAAATCCTAGTTTTCCTAGTTCCTGAAATTTTTTTTCATTTATAATTTTTGCATTTGAGTAATCTTTTTTATAATGACTAGATTTAAATTCTTTATTTTTATTGAAATTTTCTTTAACTTTTTTAATATTTTTTGGTAAGGGTCCATATATAGCTCCAGAACTAATATACAAAATTTTAGAATTATAATAAATGTTTTTTGCTATTAGTGAAAAATTAACTACTGCTTTCCTGTCTTTTTTTAAATTTTTGAGTAAAGAACAATAAATAACTAAATCAGATTTAGGTAATGTTTTTGTAGTTAAAATATCTCCATTTATTTTTTGAATTAATAAATTATTATTAATCTTTTTATTTATTTTTAAGTTTTTTGCCTTTCTAGAAAAAATAATTAGCTTTATTTTTTTTTTTAATTTTTTTTTTAATAAATATTCTATTATAGACTTTCCAAAAAATGATGTCCCACCAATAATTAAAATTTTTTGGATATTCATTAAGCTTTGGTAGCCATTATTTTAATTAGCTTCACTAAAATTTGAAGAAATTTGATCTAAAGTTTCAATAATCATATTTTTTTTTAATTCAGATCTTGGAAGCAATGGGCTTAGATCTTCTATTGGCTTACCAAATTGTAATTTAGGAATAATTTTTTGATTTGGCTTAATGATGACATTTATAAATTCTAACTTTTTTGATTTTAATACTTTTGTTAATATTTTTTCTACATCTTTATTATTTTTTATTTCACTATAATTAATACCATAAGCATGAGCAATTTTTTTAAAATTTGGATTAGTAACTCCTTTACTGGGAACTGTTGCTTCATATCTTTTATTTAAATATAGTTCTTGAAATTGTTTTATAATTCCATATCCATTATTGTTTATAACAAAAATTTTTGCAGGAATGTTATTACTAACCATAGTTTGTAGTTCCTGTATGTTTAGCTGAAAACCTCCATCACCAGTTATACATATTACTCTTTTTTTTTTATTGTTACTCAAAGAAGCTGCTATGGAAGCTGGTAATGCATAGCCCATAGGTGAATTTCCATAGGCAGAAAAAAACCTTTGACCTTTTTTTATTTTAAAAGCTTGAATTGACCACGTTAAACTAGCTCCAGTGTCAGAAACTATAACATCAGTTTTATTAAGTTTTTCAGACATTCTTTCGAAAAAGAAATATGGATTTGTAGATTGTTTTAATCTTCTATTTGAAGAGGTTACATTTGGATAATTTAATTTCCATTTTTGGCAAACTTTTTCCCAATTATTACTCACAAAAAATTTAAAATCTACAGATTTTGAATTAAAAATTAGTAAAAAAGCATTTAGATTTTGATTGATTTTTAAATAAACATTAAGTCCTCTTTTTTTATTAAGCTCATATTTATCAATATCTACAGAGATTATTTTGGCCAACCTTGCAAAAGTTTCAGGTTTACCCCCAGTAACCCTTGTATCTAATCTGCTTCCAAAATTTAAAATTAAATCTGAGTTTTGTACTGCAAAATTTGCTGCTCTTGATCCATAAACCCCAATGGACCCCAAATAATTTTTATGATTAAAATCTACAAGATCCAATCCACTCCAAGTTGTGACTATTGGAATGTTTGTCTTTTTAAGAAATTTATTTAATTCATTGACTGATTTAGAAATTTTTATCCCTCCACCAAGAATTAAAATTGGTCTCTTGGATTGAAGTAATAATTTTTTAATTTTATTAATGTCATCTTTAATTCTTATGTTTTTTCTATTTATTTTAGTTCTAATAAATCCTTTTAATTTTTTTAAATCAATTTTTTCTTTTTGAAAGTTCATGGGAATATCTATTAGGACCGGGCCTGGTCTTCCTTCATTTGCAATATAAAAAGCTTTTTCTAAAACATACTTAATTTCACTGGAATTTTTTAATTGATATGAAAATTTTGTTATGGGTTTAATCATGGACACAATATCTGTTTCTTGAAAACCTATTTGTCTAACTTTTTTTGTAGATTTATTGCTTGAAGATAATTCGAATTTATTAACTTGGCCACATATGTGAATGACAGGAACAGAATCAAACCATGAACAAGCTATACCAGTAATTAGATTTTGAGCACCAGGGCCAGATGTTACCATTGTTGCGCCAATTTCTTGTGTGCTTCTAGCGTAAGAATCTGCCATCATAGCTGCTGACTGTTCGTGTGCTACGGAAATGTACTTAATTTTTTTATTCCTAGAAAATGCATCAATCATAAAAGAAATTGCGCCACCAGTTAATAAAAATACTTTCTTAACTTTTTTTTTTTCTAAAAAATCAAGAACATAATCTGAAAGATTCATAATAATTTATTTTTTATTAAAAGTTTTAAATTTTTTTATATGATTAAAATATGAAATTAACACTGATTTAAATAGTCAATTATTTGATCTTCACAAATTTTTTTTGTATTTTTGCTTCTTTTATCTAAATTGTTCCAAGAAATAATTTTTTCAATAGTCTTATCTATATCCCATTTTGGCTTCCATTTTAATTTTTTTAAAGCTTTAGAGCTATTAAGTCGTAATAATTTTGTTTCTAAAGTGTTTTTTCTTTTAACAGTAATCTTTTTAAATTTTTCAATTTTTTTTATTTTTTTTATTATTTGATTAACATTTATAAAACTATTATCTCTTGGGCCAAAATTCCAGGCATGATTACTACCATTTATCTTTTGCTGGAATTGTTTTTTAGCTAACAATATATATCCATAAAGTGGTTCAATTACATGCTGCCATGGTCTTACATGTTCGGGATTGCGAATTATTAGCTCTTTATTCATATTTATTGCGTTTAATATATCGGGCACAAGTCTATCTTTTGAATAATCTCCACCACCCAAAACATTGCCAGATCTTGCAGTCGAAATTCTGTTTTTTAAAAAACTTTTTTTAGTAAATGATTCTATGTATGAATTTACGACAATTTCCACACAAGCTTTAGATGAACTGTAAGGGTCTTTTCCACCAAGCTCATCATTTTCAGCATAACTTTTATTATTACGATCGATTTTATAAACTTTATCTGTGGTAATAATAATTATAGATTTAATTGATTTAATATTTTTTGATGCTTCTAATAAATTTATAGTACCCATAATATTTGTGCTAAATGTTTTCAATGGCTCTTTATAAGATTCATTAACTAATGGTTGAGCAGCTAAATGAAAAATAATTTCTGGTTTTGACTCTGAAATTTTTTTTTTTAAAATTTTTAGGTCATTGATATCTTCAAGAAAATTTTTTGTTAATAATTTTGAGCATTTAACCTTATTAAATAAAGATAACTTTTTTGGACTAAGTGAATAGCCATAAAGTTTAGTATTAAATAAATTTAGGAACAAACAAAGCCAAACACCCTTAAAACCTGTATGTCCTGTAATAAATACTTTTTTATTTTTCCAGAAATTTTGTAATTCAATAAAAGATTTATTCATTCCATATTTTCCAAGGAGCTTTATTTTGATTCCACAAGCTTTCTAAATAAATTTTGTCTCTCATGGTATCCATTGCATACCAAAATGCTTCGTGTTTAAAAGCAATTAATTGATTTTCTTTTGAAAGATTCTCTAAAGGATCTCTCTCCAAGATAGTCTGATCATCTTTTAAATATTCAAAAATTTTTTTATTCAATGCAAAAAAACCACCATTGATCCATGAACCATCACCTTTTAATTTTTCTGAAAAATTTTCAATTAAATTAGTTTTGGGATTATATTCTACCATCCCAAACCTTCCTTGTGGTTGCACAATAGTCATTGTTGCAACTTTTTTATTAGATTTATGATGCTCAACTAATTTACCAATATCAACGTCAGCTACTCCATCTCCATATGTTAAAAAAAATTCATCTCCAACAAAATCCTTAATTCGTAAGACCCTCCCGCCAGTTAAAGATTCGTCCCCAGTATCTACTAAAGTAATTTTCCAATCTTCATTATTATTCTTATGAACTTTAATTTCATTTTTTTTGATATCGATTGTTACATCAGAATTATATAATGAAAAATTTGCAAAATATTCTTTAATTAAATAACCTTTATAACCGCAACATATTATAAATTCCTTAAAACCATAATGAGAGTATGTTTTCATTATATGCCATATAATTGGCTTGGAACCGATTTCGATAAGTGGCTTAGGTTTAATTAAAGATTCTTCCTGTATTCTTGTGCCTCTACCGCCTGCTAAAATTACAACTTTCATAATATTTATTAATTAAATTTAGATAATTTGATCAATATTTCATATAAAATTAATTGTAAATAAAATAAAGATATTATGAGTGAATTTTACATCTCTTTGAACAAGATTTATATAAATATAAAATTAAGTAACATCATCTGTTTTACGATTAAAATTTTATGAAAAAAGAAAAAGAAATAGTCTTTTTTATCCCTAACATTGAAGGTGGTGGAATTGAAAAAAATTTAGTTTTATTATCAAAATATTTAATTGAGAATAATTATAAAGTAAAAATAATTTATCATAAAATTTCCTCTAATTTTAAACTTAAATTAAATTCTAAAATTATCCTAATTAAATCAAAAAAATTATTGCAGTTAAATTTTAGAAATCAGAGAATTTCTAATTCAATAAATTGTTTTATTTTTACACTACTCTCCGTAAAACTGCCTAAAAATTCTGTACTAATCTCTATGCAAGATCACCCTTTTGGGATCATCATATCTCTTATAAAAAAAATCCCAAGCATAATTAGAATTGCAAATCACCCTGTTGGGTCACTGAAATTTTTTAACAGTTATCTTATATATAAATTTAAATTATTAATTAAATTAATCTTCTATCATTTTGCAACAGCTATAGTTTGTAATTCAAAAATGTCTGCAGATTTTTTTAAAAAAAAGATAATTATCAAGAAAAAAATAATTTTAATATATAATCCAATTGAAAATTTTATAAAAAATAAAAAAAATATAAAAAGAAATAAAAATCAACTTTTAACAGTTGGAAGAATTGAAAAACAAAAAAATTTTCCAGGTATTTTAAATGCTATTCACCTACTATCAAAAGAAAATAAAAAGATTAAATTAATTATTGTTGGGAGTGGGTCAGAAAAAGAGAATATTATAAATCAGGCAAAAGAATTGAAAATCATAGATAGAATAATTTTTAAAAACTTTATAAGTCCACAAGACTATTACAGAAAAAGTGGGATCTTAATATTAAATTCTTTTTTTGAAGGTTTGCCCAATGTTTTAATTGAGTCAATGCAATACAAAATTCCCATTATTTCTACCGATTGTGCAAGTGGTCCAAAGGAAATTTTGAAAAATGAAAGATATGGATATCTAATAAAGGTAAATGATTCCATATCATTAGCAAAAAAAATTAATTATGTAATTTCTAATTATGAAAAAGCATTAAAAAAAACAAATTATGGTTATAAAAGCTTAGATAGATTCCAAATTAACAATCAATGTAAGAAATACGAAAAATTAATAAGAAAAATATAATCTTCTATAAATTAATAATTTCATCAAAGTACTTTTTTTGATCATCTTTATGAGAAACTACAATAATAATTTTATCCTTTTTAATTGAAATTAAGAAATCTAAAATTTTTTTTTCATTTTTTTTATCTAATGCAGAAGTTGGCTCATCAAGTAATATTAAATCTGGTCCATTAATTAATGATCTAATGAATCCAATTCTTTGTTTTTCTCCACCAGACATATTGCTTATTGTTTTTGAGCTATTAATTAAGAAATATTTTTTATTTGTAAATTTATTTAAATTTAATTTCTTTAAATATTTTTTTAACTTAATTTGATCATTTAAAGAATTTTCATATTTTAAAGTTGAGTTAAACAAAATGTTTTCATTTAATATTGTTGGAGATTGAGAACAGTAGCCAATTTTAAATTTATTTAAAATTTCCTCAGAATTTTCAATAATGTCATTAAATTTAATTATGCCTTTACTTGGTTTAATAAATCCAGATAGCAAATTTAATAAAGATGTCTTACCAGCACCACTTTCTCCATAAATGCCATAAATTTTACTTTTGCTAAATGTATAATTAAAATTTTTTAAATTTATTTTAGAATTTTGATTTTTATGATTAATAAATTTTAATTTTACTCCATTAAGCTTGATATTTTTTATAGGAATTTTTTTTGTTATTTTTTTTTCTTTGACATCTTTTTTAAAAAAATCATTCTCAATAAATTTGATAGAGTTTAAGTTGTATAAAATTGTAGACGAATATGTTGATAGTCTAGAGAAAGAAGGTATTAATCTTACTATTGCTACTACAAAAACTGAGTATTTCATTATAAATTCATTAATATTTAATTGATTACTTTCTGTTTTGTAAACTAAGAAAAAAAATACCAAAACAAATAGTTCAAATATAAATCTTGGAGTAATATTAATAAGATCAGATATTATTTTTGTTTTATAAAAGCTATCTAGAAAACTTTTATATCTATTAACAAATTCTCTTGCATTACCTAAAATTTTTATTTCTTTAAATAGATTAAGAGTATCCATTAATGATTTAAATACATTTATTTCATTTAAAGCTCTTATCTCTCCCAATGATTTAGCTTTTTCATATAAAAAATACAAGGAGCTAATAATAATTATTATCAACACAAATATAGAAGATGAAAATTTAAATTCGACTAACTGAGATGAGTAAATTAACAAAACTAAAACATAAAGTAATTCTCCTACAAAAGATATTATCAGACCAAATATTCCTAAAAAAACATTCTCAACATCTCTAATTATTTGTTTGGTATAAACGGATACTTCTTTTTTTGAAAATAACTCAAAATTTTTACTCAAATAAAAATTTAAAATCTCAGAAGATTTTTCTGAAGCTATTTTGTGAATTAAGGTACTATAATAATACTTCTGAAATACTATTAATATATTTTTAAGTATTAAAAAAAATATTAAAATTATAATATATGTTTCAGTTAAAGAAAAACTTTTACCAAGATTAGGCATATTATTTTCTATGAGATTAAAGAAAATAGAAAATATTTGAGAGTCATTAAATTGATTTAGTAAAAGAAAAAATGCACTTAAAAACAAAAGTTCAGTAAGTATTATCAAAAATATTAAAAAAAAATTAATTAATACATCAACAAAATTTAGAAAAGTTATTTTTCCAATAAAAAAATTAAATATTTTTAATAAATTCATTTATTTCCTGTGAAAAAATACCCTAAAGGAAATATTTTTTTAATGTTTTTTGAAAACAAATTAATAAAAAAATCTAGAATTTGACAGATAAATAACAAAATATTATTCATCATTGGTATTCTTGCTGTTATTCTTGAAATAGAACTGTAAAAACAAATAAATATACCTCCACATAAAACTTCGATTTTTATGCTGTTAAACCCAGTATCTTCTAAAGCTTTAATAAGAGATTGCTCGGTGTATCTAAAATAATCATCTGGTGATCCATGAACTTGAAATAAAAATGGAGTAGATCCATAGAAATAACCACCTTTATCTAAAGCCTGGTAACAATTTTTTAAACAGTTTTCAAAATTATAGATATGCTCCAATACATTTAATAAAAAAATGTTCTTAAATTTTTTGTCACTTAATTTATTTATTTTTTCTAAATCTATAATTATATCATTTGGATCTTTCGTAAACTTGTCTGCATAATTTATTTTTTCATTTGTTGTTAGATAGTTTGTTATGTTTGAAATAGATTTTTTTGATCCCATATCTAAAATAGAACCATCACACAGAATTAATTTCCTTATTTTTACAATTTGCATTATTCTTAAAATAGAATATTTTTTAAAAATTAAAATATGAACAAATAGAAAATTATTTATATATGACAATATCATTAGATAGAACTGGGTATGTAGCAAAAAAACTTGGTAAACTCAATGGAGATAAAGTGCTTGATGTGGGTTGTAGAGAGATGATATTGAAGGATTATCTTGAGGGAGATTTTATTTACTTTGGATTGGACTATATAAGTAAGAAATCAAATGACCCTAGTTTTATTAACTGTAATTTAGAAAAAGGACTACCTAATAATCTTGAAAAGGTCGATGTAGTTATAGCGCTAGATGTACTGGAACATATTGAAAATATACACGATGTATATAAAGAATTTTTTTCTGTTACTAATAAAACTATCGTAGTTGCTCTTCCTAATATGGGGTATTACAAATTTAGAATTAACTTTTTATTCAAAGCTGTTTTAAGTGGAAAGTACCATTTCAGTAATAATAAAATCTTAGACCGACATAGATGGATACCTAACTATCAAACAATCGATAAATTTATTTACACAAACACACCCCCAGAATGGAATATAAAAAGTCATAATTATATTGCAGAAAGAAAAAGAAATTTTTTTTTCTACTTTGCAGAAAAATTTCTGTCCAAATTTTTTCCGTCATTGTTCGTCTATGAAAAAATTTTTTTTATAACAAAAAAAACTAACGTTTAATTATTTTTGAAAAATTTTTTGAAAATCTAAATTTTGTATAATTTAATATAGTTTTTTTCATATTTAAAAGTAATTTATTTTTTTCGAAGTCATTTATACTATTAATTTTTTTTAATTTTTTTATAAACTCTAATTCATTATTAAGCTCATATTTTATACCATTAAAATTATCTTTAATAATCTCATCTGGTCCATTAGGGCAATTACTTGTCAAAATTGGTACATTTAAATATCCAGCCTCCATTAATGTATGACCTGGTTCCTCCCATAATGAAGAGCAAATATAAATATCAGATTTTACCAAATATTTATAAGGATTGGGCTGAAAGCCTAATAAAAAAAAATTTTTAATCTTGTTTTTTTTTATATATTCATTTAACTCCTTTCTCTTCTCACCCTCACCTAAAATAATTAAGTTAAAGTCATCACTTGCTTGATCAGAATATTTTTTAAGGAAAACTAATAATTCCATAAAATTCTTTTGATGGGTCAACCTTCCAATTGCACAATAAACCTTTTTTTTAAAAAGAAATTTGTGATCATTATCTATACTTTCTAAAGATAATTTTTTTATATCTCTATTTATAATTGGGTTTTCAATTGTATAGATTTTTTTAGAATCAATACCTATTTTCTTTATGATATCATTTTTAGTTTTTTTAGTCATTGTAATTAAATAGTCAGAATTTTTATAAAATACCTTCCAAATTATTGTTCTACTAAAATTAAATTTAGGATATCCTTGAATACTATTAATTATTATCAAATTTTTAAAAAATATTTTTAATACACAGGGTATAAAACCAACTAGGCCTGTTATTAAAATATCCGGCTTATATTTAAAAACTTTTACAACTAAAAATGGGATACTTATAATGGAGAAAAAAAATATTAAATATTTTGAAATTTTTCCTGTTTGAGGAACAATATTATTTATTTTTAAAAAATTTAAAAAAAAAAATTTTTCCTTATCATAATTTGAAAACTCACCCAAAATATTTAATAGATAAATTTGAGCATTCATATATCTCTTTAGTGATCTTGCTATGCCAATCATAGCACCCGTTGTTCCAACATTACTTAACATGGGAGACCAAAGAAATATTTTTAAAGGTTTTTTATTTGTCATTGATTAAAAATAGCCTAAAAAAGTTTTGAGTGTTTTTCTATAAAATAGTTAGATATTCTTCCTTCAGAAAAGCTGTAATCACTTGTTTTTGGGATTGAATCTTTAAAATTTTTTTGTAAATTAGAAAATTTTTTAATTGAATGATCTTGATTTATAAAAATAAATTCCTTAGTTGCTTCTAGTATTTCATCAGGTGTATTCTCAATTACTTTTATCTTTGCTTTTTCTAAGTTTTGAAGTGACAATCCAAAAGTTTCAAAAAATCTTTTACTAAATAAGTCTTTATAATTCATATAAGCTCCTTTGGGATTTTTAATTTTTTTAAAAATATAAACATCGTTGTGTTTAATTGAATAAGTTGACAAATAAAAAAGATTAACTGAAAGATTAGGAGCATCAAATATATTGCCTATTGCATTTGCTCCAGAAGAACATCCTATGAATCCTTTACATCTTGATATCAAATAGTACTGCAAATGCCTATTCTTAAACATATCTGTATTTAATTCTAAATATTTTCCCTTAATTTTTAAATTTTTTGTTTTATTATTTGTAAGCCTGATCACTGAATATCCCTTTTCTAAAATATAATTTATAGATGGAATATAATTTTTAATATCTACCGATCTTAAATAAGAGGTTAGAAAATATTCATGATCTCTTGCATGTAAAATGATTATTTTTTCTAAATCTATGTTATCAAAATTTTCATAAAAATATTTTTTCATTCTAATCTCGTATTCATTATTTAATTCAAATAAATTTTTATTTATTTTTTTTTCATAATCTTTTAAGATTTGAGTTATAAAATTATTACCAATCTTTTCTAATTTTGAATTTGTAAAATAATCAGTTATATAAAGAGGACATGAAATTACATCACAATGAATTAATGGTAATAATAAAATATTTATAAAAGTATTATGAATAATATTTAAATTCTTAAAAACACCTATAATAAAAAAATTATCGGCACTCTTTGGTATACAGATAATTGGTTTGTGATTTTTAAGATAGTGATATTTTGACATAGCATTAACATGCAAACATAGTGTACCAATCTGACTGTGATCTAATTGCATAAATCTATATTTTGAAAAATATATAATTAATATTAAAGGTGAATATAAAATTTTTAACAAATCAATAAAAAATTTGAAACAAATTTTATAAAAATGATCTATTGATTTCTTTATTCTTTTTTTTTTAATAAAAAATATAAAGTTAATAAATAAATTTTTATAACTAAAAATAGATGGATAAGCTGCTGGGTAAACTATAGTAAACAAGGGTGTGTTAAAAAAGATCTTATTAATTAATGTATAAAAAAAAGATAAATTATTTTTCATTAAAATGAGCTATATACATAATAATTGATTTAAATCAATTAAAGTGATTTATAAAGATATTACAATAAATAATTATGAAAACATTTGAAACTGCAATAATTGGAAATGGTATAATAGGTACCATGATTGCATATCAATTGTCTAAAAAGAAAAATAGCATTGTTTTAATTGGTCCAAAAAATAGAAAAGGTAGTGCAAGTGCAGCAGCTGGTGCAATGCTTAATGTTTTTGGTGAAATAGATTATGATATTGAAAATAATGATTATCTAAAAAAAAAAGTGAGTTTGGGGATTTTGGCAACAAAAAAATGGAATAAATTAAAAAAAGATAGGGTTTTTAAAGATATTTTTACAGCAGATGATACGGTAGTTTTTCAATCTGAAAATGCGACTAAACTTGAAAAACTATGTTTTAACAGTATTAAAAAATATGCAAAAAAGTATAAAATTTTAATTGACCGTCATAAAAAGTTAACTTTTTTAAAGAATTCAAAATCATTTAAGTCAAAAAAATTTTTTATGTTAAAGGGGGAAGGTGCAATTGATATTAAAAAACTTTTTAACAACTTAGATAGTTATTTAAACAATAAAAAAAATGTTACTTACTTCGAAGACTATGCAACAAATATTTTAAAAATAAAAAATAAAAATAAAATTAAATTAAAAAATAATAAACACATCTATGCTGATAAAATTATTATTTGTAATGGATCTTTTTTAAATAAGATTAATTTTAAAAATAAAAAAAATATTCTTGATGTCTATTATGGTATTGGTAATGCAGTTGAAATTTATGATAAAAACAATATCTTAAAAAAACAATTACCTCCAAGAACTGTTATTAGAAGCCCTAACAGAGGTAGCACATGTGGAATTCATATAGTTCCAAGAAAAAGTAATGAATATTATTTAGGTGCCGGTAGTGAAATTAGCCACAAAGAAAATTATAAATCAAAAATAGGGACAATTCTTTATCTTCTAAATACAGCTAAAAACGAAATAGTTGATAATATTTCTAAATTAAATTTTGCTGCTGTTTTAGGTTTTAGACCGTTCTCATTTGATGGGCAGCCTATTTTTGGGAAATTTAATAAAGATATATCAATAATAAGTGGAACAAAAAGAGATGGCCTAACTCTTGCCCCACTAATTGTTGAGGAGATTTTGAAAGAAATACAAATGAAAAGCTATACAAGTAAATTATTTGATGGGTGGTCTCCGTTAAGAAAACCTATATCTTTTAAAAATCAAACTTTCTCATCAAAAGTATACATTGATAATAAAATTTCTGGGTTACTTGAACATCAAGATATATCTAAAAAAGATATTCCTAGAGTAAAAAAAGAATTAATGAATGAGTCAGTTTTTTTTCATAAGAAAATAATAAAATCAAAAAATCTTGATAAAAAATTTGCAGTTCATCCTGAATTATTAAATACTTTTAAATAATATGAATATTGAAAGCTATTTTAAGCCTAATAGATTGACGGTTTCATACAGGAAAGAAAGGAAGAAAATTCTTTCCAAACAACACATTAAAATAACAAAAAATTTTAAAGAATTTGGATTTGATTATTTTGATAATAAAGAAATTAAATCTGGATACAATACTTACTTAAATGATGGACGTCATAAAGAACCCGTAGCAAAAATTATCAAAGATTTTAATTTAAAAAAAAATGATATAATTTGTGAATATGGATGCGCTAAAGGTTTTGCTCTCGAAGAATTTCAAAAATTAGGCTACAAAATTTTAGGTTTTGAAATAAGCAAATATGCTAAAAAACATTCCAACATTAAAAACTCAATAAAAATATTAAAAGATGTTAAAAACGTTAAAAATTATAAATTTGATTTTTTTATTTCAAAAAATGTTATTCCACACATGGATCAAAAAAGTGTTCATGAACTGATTAAAATTGCAATTAAACAATCAAAATATCCTCCATATTTTATAATACACACTTATAAATCAGATAAAGATAAAAAACTTTTTTTAAAATGGGATAAAACACATAAAATATTATTTAATGTCAAAAAATGGAATGAATTTTTGAAGCAGTATAGTAGCAAAATAATATATTCTTTTGATATATTGTTTTAAATTATTAATATGAATTATTTAAACAAACAATACAAGAAAGATAAAAAATTTAAGATTAAGCATAACTATTTAAATGAGCAGTTTGGTGACACAAAAGATTATTTTAGGTTAATTAAAAACGTTGTTACTACTAATGATTTTACTCTGGGTAATTATGTTTCTAAATTTGAAAAAAAATTTAAAAATAAAATAAATGCCAAATATGCAATTGGTGTGGGTAGTGGAACTGATGCTTTAAAATTATCTCTTGAAGCTTTAGATATTAAATCAGGGGATGAAGTTATATTGCCTACTTTTACATTTTATGCGTCCTTAAATCCAATTATTGCTGTTGGTGCAAAACCAGTTTTTATTGACTCTAAACTTGATTTCAATATTGACGAAAAAAAAATTATAAAAAAAATTACTAAAAGAACTAAAGCTATAATGCCTGTACATTGGGCAGGAAAAATTTGTAACATGGATGTAATAAAAAAAATTGCAAAAAGATATAATCTTAAAATTATCGAAGATGCGTGTCACGCATACTTAAGTAAATATAAGGGTAAATTTGCAGGAAATTTTGGGAATACTGGCTGTTTTAGCTTGCACCCTTTAAAAAATGTAAATGTTTGGGGAGATGGTGGCGTCATTACAACTAATGAAAAGAAAATTTATGATAGATTAATTCTCTTAAGAAATCATGGCTTAAAAAATAGGAATGAATTAGAAATTTTTGGGCATAACTCAAGACTAGATACTATACAGGCTGCAATTGGATTTAAAATGCTAGATAAACTCGTCAATCTTACAAAAATTAGAAGAAGAAATGCCAAAATCTATGATGAAGGTTTAAAGTTTATACAGCAAATTTCTATCCCAGTAAGAGATAAGGATATAATACAAAACTTTCAGCTTTATTCCTTTTTATGTCAAGACAGAAATAAGTTAATTAGATATTTAAATAAATTTGGAATAGATGCAAAAATACACTACCCCAAACCAATGCACCTTCAAAAACCATGTATAAAAAAAAATTATCATAGAGGTAAATACATAAATGCAATAAAAATTGCAAAAAATATTATCTCTTTGCCAGTTCACGAATACGTCAGCAAAAAAGATATAGAATTTGTTATTAAAAAAATTAAAAATTTTTATAACTAATTTATCAGCAATTTGATATTTTTTAACAAACTTTCTATGCTAATAACTTTTTTGTTTCCTATTATATTGGCATGTAAACCTGCATAAACATTTCCAATAAATGGAATTAATTCTGGCTCAATTTTTAAATCATTTAATACCGATGTAATAATAAAATATGCATCACCACAGCCGGTGGTATCGACTACATTCTGAAAAATGGCCGGGGATTCATAAACTTTTTTATTCTTAAAAAAAATACTACCTTTACTTCCAAGAGTTATGGAAAAATTTTTATGTTTTTCTTTTTCTAGTAAATGTTTTTTTAATTTTACAATATCATCCTCAAAATTTAACCTTCTATCAAGATTATATTCATTTTTGTTGATTGAAAAATAGTTACTATTTTTATATTTTGAAATATGATTAAAGTTTTTATTGATAGAATTAGTGTGAGTATTTACAGAATATTTAATTTTATCTATATAATTATAGAAATTAGGTGGGAAAAAATTAAAACCAAAATCAATTATTAAAATTGATTTTTTTTGTTTTAAAAAATAATTAACTTTTTTTTTTAGTCCAGTTAATATCTTTTTTTTTTTATATGTGTCCTGAAAATGATACATTTGATGTAATTTTTCCATCCTACCCATGTTAACAATTCTTTCAATCTCTGGAATCTGTTGAAAATTATTTAATGTGTTAACTTTAACATTGCTATCTAAATTATTCTTTAAATTTTTTGTGTCACCATAAGTTGTAAGATCTACCTTTATTCCTAGTGCATTTGCCATTTGTGCTACAGCCAAAACACCTCCTGGATAAGTTTCTTTATTTTTAAATATAGATGCTAATGTTGGACTTTTTGAGGAAATTCCTTCAGTTTGGCAAAAGATATAAGTGTCAAGTATTGGATCACCAATCAAACATATTTCTAATTTTTTTAAATTTAAAATTTTTTCCTCAATATACTTATAAGTAAAATTTCTGCTAATAAAATTTAGGTATGATTGAGTCCTATCATTAAGCCCTTTAAATTTTGATTTAATAATTTCTGAAGAACTTAATTTTTTTTGCTTTGTAAAAATTAATTTACATTTTATTTTTTTAAGAAATTTTTTTTCTTTTTCAAAAGTTTTATTCGAGGTATGATTTTTATTTGCATACTCAATATCTTTGACGAAATAATTTGGCTTGATTTTCTTTAATGTATTTATGCAATCAAAGTTATTAGAAATTATAACGAAATCTATGGATTGAAGAGCTAGTAAAGATCTTGCTCTAATAATACTATCAAATAACGGTCTGTCTGGACCCTTGTTTACAAATTTGTTATCTGTAAGACTCACAACTAGTATATCTCCATTTTTTTTTGCTTCTTCAAAATGGGCAATATGTCCATAATGTAGAATGTCAAAAACACCATGACACATTATAATTTTTTTTTCTTTTCTTAAGTTATCAAGAGTATGAATATTTTTACTATCTAATATAATCTTATTTTTCATAAAATTTATTCATAAGGTTGCATATATATTTTATTTCACTTTTTTTAAGATTTTCTCTTATAGGTAAATTTAAAGATTTTTTTTCCAAATAATCAGCATTTTTTAATTTAATTACATTTGGGAATATTTTCTTAAAGGCCTGCTGTTTATAAATTGGGATATGAAAGTATTTGATAACCATTATTTTTTTGCTATTCAAGTATTTAAACAGCTGATCTCTCTTTTCACACAAAACTAAAAAAAATTGATAAGAGTTTACTAAATTTGTTTGGCTTGAGTCAAAGTGAAAATGTTTTTTATTTAAATATTTATAATAAGTATTTGCATTTAAATTTCTAAGCCTAATTATTTTTTTTAGCTCCTTTAATTTTTCAATTAAAATTTTTGCCTGCAGCTCATCCATCCTAGAATTAAAACCAAATTCATCACATTTATCACGATTATTTTTAACAATACCATGATTCCTCAAAAGTTTAATTCTGTTAATTAACCTTTTATTATTTGAAACTACATATCCACCATCTCTAAAAGAAAACAATGTTTTTGTGGGATGTGTAGAAAAACATGCAATATCTGAAAGCTGTCCAGGACTTATTTTTTTATAGGTTGCCCCAAGTGCTTGGGCAGAATCTTCAATAAATTTTAATTTATATTTTTTGCATATATTCTTTATTTTTATTACATTTGTCATCTTACCATTTAAATGAACAGCTAAAATAGCTTTAGTTTTTTTTGTTATATTTTTTTCGATTAAATCTTCATCGAAATTTTGATCTAATTTAATGTCAACAAATTTTGGCACTAAGCCAACATGTATTATGGATGCTATTGTTGCGTACCAGGTATTTGGTGTAGTAATAACCTCATCTCCTTTTCTTAAATTTAAAGAATGAAGAGCCATTAACAATGCATCTGTTCCAGAATTTAAAGTAGCGCAATATTTTACTTTCAAAAACTTACATATTTTATTTTCAAAAATTTCTACATTTTTTTGAGGAATGTATTTCCCTGAGCTCATAACCTCATCAAATATTTTTAAATATTTCTTTTTATTCTTTTTGTAGGCTGCTGCTAAATCTAAATAATTTATTCTATTTTGTTTCATTTTTGTTTGAGATTTTCTATATTATCTTTATTACTTACTCAAATGAATAATAAAATATTAGTAACTGGAGGAGCTGGCTATGTTGGAACAACTCTAGTGCCATTACTACTTAAACTCAATTACAGAGTTTTAGTTATTGATACCTTTTGGTTTGGTAATTATTTACCAAAACATAAATGCTTAACTACTCTAAAAAAAAATATTTTTGATATTAAGGAAAAAGATATAAAAGGAATTCACTCTATAATACATCTTGCTTCTGTTGCTAATGATACTGCGTCAGATTTAGATCCCAAATTGACTTGGGAAATTTCTTGTCTTGGTACAAAACATTTATGTGATATGGCAAAAAATGTTGGTATTAAAAAATTTATATTTGCTTCATCTGGTAGCGTATACGGTGTAAAAAAAGAAAAACAGGTAAATGAAAAATTAAATTGTGAACCTATATCAGATTATAATAAAACAAAGATTGTGGCTGAAAAAATAGTTGAGAGTTATAAAAAATATTTCAAATGTTACAATATAAGACCAGCAACTCTCTATGGGCCTTCTCCAAGGATGAGACTTGATTTAACTATGAATATTTTAACTAAACATGCAGCTTTAAATAATCAAATAAAAGTC
>Ga0308004_10000225_pt1 | contig 27621 bp, 25 predicted proteins | sample Neamet38_FD_203156 | JGI IMG/M metagenome (GOLD analysis project Ga0308004, IMG submission 203156) | Marine microbial communities from water near the shore, Antarctic Ocean - #38 | ecosystem: Environmental > Aquatic > Marine > Unclassified | place: Southern Ocean | collected 2014-06-06 | reverse complement strand
AGACAAGCTTCTGAATTTGAAAAAAAAGAAATTATTGACACTAATCAAATAGCAGCCTTGATTGACAAGGCGAAAGAAGAGAGTGTAAAAGTTGAAAAAAGTGAAAAAAAACTTACCCAAAGTAGTGTTAAAAATTCTTTTGCATCAGGTTTAACTCTTTCCGAAGAAGATGCTCTGAGAGCTCAAATATTTGGATGTTGGACAGTTCCTTTGGGACTACCTTATGACGATGATCTTTTGGTTAGAATTAAGCTAGAATTAAAACAAGATGGAACTATAAGTAAGTCTGAGATCTTAGACCATGAAAGAATGAATAGACCGGGACAAAAATTTTATAAAATTTTAGCCGAGAGTGCATTAAGAGCAGTTAGGATCTGCCAGCCTCTTAGAGTACCGCAAACAGGCTATAAAAAATGGAAAGATATTCAATTAAATTTTAATCCAACGGAAATGCTAAAAGGTTAAATAAATAATGAAAAAAATATTTTATATTTTAACAATATTCCTATTTAAATTTAATATTGCCTATAGTTTAATTGAAGTTGATATTACTAGAGGAAACCTTGACCCTCTACCAATAGCTGTCTCCCCGTTACATGTTGATTCTCAATCTGACAACTATCAAGATGTTAAAACAAAAGAGTTAGGTGAACTTATTTCTTCAGTTGTAGAGAAAAATTTTAGATCTACAGGGTTGTTTAATCCTTTAAATAAAGATGCATTTGTACAAAAACCCGATATCGCACATTTAAAACCAAGATTTGAAGATTGGAGCTTAATAACAGCCCAGGCTTTAGTAACAGGAAAATTACTAATTAAAGATGAGAAACTCAAAATAGAGTTTAGACTTTGGGACGTGGCTGCCAATAAAGAAATGATTGCTCTTGCTTTTACAACAACGCCATCTAATTGGAGAAGAGTAGCACATATTATCTCAGATAAAATTTATGAAAGATTAACAGGTGAGACAGGTTATTTTGACACAAGAATAATTTATGTAAGCGAAACTGGACCTAGGACTCAAAGAGTTAAAAAATTAGCTATTATGGATCAAGATGGTGAAAACACTAAGTATTTAACTCTAGGTAATGAGCTAGTTTTAACTCCTCGATTTAATCCAACGAACCAACTAGTAACGTATCTTTCTTATTTTAGAAATAAACCCAGAGTTTATTTATTAGATATAGAAACTGGAATACAGGAAGTTGTTGGAAATTTTCCAGGCATGACTTTTGCACCGAGATTTTCTCCTGACGGAAAAAAAATAATAATGAGTTTTGCTAAAAATGGTAATTCAGATATTTACACAATGGATTTAGAGTCAAGATTAGTTGAAAAGATTACTGAAGACTCTTCAATTGATACATCACCTTCATATTCTCCTGATGGAAAATATATTACTTTTAATTCTGATAGAAGCGGTCTTCAACAAATCTACATTATGAAAAGTGATGGCAGTGGAGTTAAAAGAATAAGTTTTGGAGACGGTCTTTATGGAACTCCCGTTTGGTCACCGCGAGGCGATCTTATTGCTTTTACCAAAGTTAGAGGAGGAAAGTTTTATATTGGAGTTATGCGCACAGATGGAAGTGGAGAAAGATTGCTTACAGAGAATTTCTATCAGGAAGCCCCTTCTTGGTCTCCAAATGGTAGATTGTTAGTTTTTTATAGAGAGACTAAATCTGGAAAAAACGGAGAAGGATTTACCGCTAAACTGTGGTCTATAGATATTACAGGGTATAATGAGAGGGAGCTAAAAACAGAAACTGATGCTTCAGACCCATCTTGGTCATCATTGTTATCTAAATGATTACTTTTTTAATGTATTTAACTTTAACGTATTTAACATAAGGATATTAAATGCAATAAACACTTGAAATTCTGACAAAAATTTGAAATAATTTAAACAATCATAACCTAAAGGAAAATAATGAAATTTAACAAAAAAATCACAAACCTATTAATAATACTAATTTCTACTTTGGCACTAAGCGCATGTTCAACTGCTAAAAAAGTTGGATCAGGTTCAGCAGATGTTTATACAGGCACAGAAACTATTCAATATTTAGCTTCAGGAGTTAAAGATAGAGTATTTTTTGCAACAAACAGGTCAGCTTTAACAACAGCTTCTAGAGATACTTTAAGAAAGCAAGCTAGTTGGATGAGAAAAAATAAAAAACTTAACGTTGTACTTGAAGGACACGGTGACGAAAGAGGAACTAGAGAATATAACTTAGCGCTTGCAGAAAAAAGAGCGAATGCTGCTAGAGATTACCTTTTAACTTATGGAATTTCTGGAAAAAGAATCTCTGTAATTAGCTACGGTAAAGAGAAACCTGTTAATTCAGCTTCAACACCTTTAGCGTGGTCTCAAAACAGACGATCCGTTACAGTTAAAGCAAAATAATTTTAAATAATTTTAAAAATACCGGACCCCTTGACTTAAATGTCTTGGGGTCTTTTTTTTGCCACGTTGTGTGAATAAAAAATATTAACGATGTATCTTTTTAATATTATTTTACAAAAAATTTTTATTTTTTTTATTTTATTATTTTTTTCATTCAACTTTGCAATAGCTGAGGATGAAAAAATTAATGCTATTACAGATCAAATACAAATTATCACGCAAGATTTGAAAACTTTAGAACAAGCAGTTTATAAAACTTCTAATGTTATTACCGCCACAAACTCTATTTCAAACAACGGATTAAACGAAGAAATTTTGACCAGGCACTTATTAAAACTTAATGAAATAGAGGAACAGTTTCGTTTATTAACTAACCGTTTTGAAGAAGTTAATTTTAAATTAGATAAACTGTCTAATAGAGTAACTAAAATTCAATCAGATTCTCAGCTTCGTTTTTCAGATTTAGAAACGGGTAAAACTACCAATGGAGCGAGATCTAAAAAAATTGAAAAAAAAAACGAAACAAGAAAAGAAAAAAATCAAGTTAGATTACCAGGCACTGACAAAGCACAAGATTTAGGTGCTGCACCAGCTTATAACTTAGATCCTGAAGAGACGACACAAGCTACTCAATCGGTGCAAGCTACAGCTTCTGTTTTTACCGAAGAAAGAAAATCAGCAACATCTTTACTGCCGAACAAATCTCCCAAAGAACAATATGATTTTGCTCTGAGTTTTATGAAAGTTGGAGATTACGAAACAGCTGAATTAGCACTTAGAGAGTTTATAGACAAAAACAAAACTGACAAACTGGCAGGAAGTGCTCAATATTGGTATGGAGAAACATTTAGAATTAGACAGCTTTATTCAGATGCAGCTACCGCATATCTAGACGGATATCAAAATTATCCAAAAAGTAAAAAAGCACCAGAAAATCTTTTAAAGTTAGGAACTACAATGGTTGAATTAGGAGAAAAAGATCAAGGTTGTAAAATGATTAAAGGAATTAAAAAACAATATCCAAAAGCATTACAGTCTGTGTTACAAAAAGCACAGTATGAGCAAAAAAGATTCAAGTGTTCTTAAACTTAGACTTAAAGATTTAAGTTTAAATAATAAAACATCATTAATTTATTCTAATTTTAAATCTCAATTAATTACCTCAATTAAAAAAAATTCTTTTCTTGTGGCTGTTTCTGGAGGTCCGGATAGTTTAGCGTTAAGTGCATTAAGCTACACTTATTCAATAGAAAAAAAAATTAAAGTTTTTTTTGTTTTAGTTGATCATGGTATTAGAGCAAACTCATATACAGAAGCACAGAGTGTAAAAAATCTTTTAAAAAAAAAGAAAATTGATTTAATAATTCTAAGGAATAAAAAAAAAATAAGTAAAAATATTCAAAGCCACGCAAGAGAAATTCGTTATCAATTATTATTAAATTTTAGTAAAAAAAACAAAATCAAATTTATTATGACTGGCCACCATCGAGATGACCAGATTGAAACTTTTTTAATAAGACTGTCTCGAGGTAGCGGAATCCAAGGTCTTTCCTCTATGAGCAAAGTAAGCAACCTCAGTAATACGACAAAGCTTTTTAGACCGTTATTAGATGAAAAAAAAGAAAACCTTATTTTCCTTGCTAAATACTACTTTGGAAAAATTTTTAAAGATCCTAGCAATACTAATCAGAAATATTTACGAACCAAAATTAGAAACTTAATCAAGCGATTTGAAAAAAGTGGAATTAAACCCGATCGTATAATTAATTCTATCAATAATTTAGCTTCTACTAGAGATACATTAAATTTTTACACTGAAAGAATAGAAAAAAATTGTGTAATTAAAAAAGACAATACAATTAGTATTAATTTAAAAAAATTTTTCTTAGAAAATGATGAAATACAACTAAAAATTTTTAGCAACTGTATTAAAAAAATTTCAAAAAATTATTACCCCCCAAGAGCTAAAAAGGTTTTAAATTTACTAAGCAGAGTTCGATCCAACGAAAGCCCAAAAGCTACTTTGGGAGGTTGTGTAATTATTAGGAGTAAAAAAAACCTAATAATTTCCAAAGAAGAATTAAAAAAACCTATAAAACTCTAAATTCTGATAAAAATTAATAAATTTGCCGCATTTACAAGGCATAACTTTTTTAGTTATACTTGTTAATAAATTAAAAATACTTATCTATATAAAATATGAATTTAAAAAACTTAGCCATGTGGGGAATTATAGTCCTTCTTTCTGTTGGATTATTTAACATGTTCCAAAATCCAAATAAGATGGCTGTTTCAAAAGCCGAAGTACCTTTCTCAGAATTTTTATCTGAAGTTGACGAAGGAAGAGTTATAAAAGTTGAAATACAAGGTAACAATATTACCGGCTTGTTGAGTGACGGAACATCATTTATGACCTACTCACCTAATTATCCAAATTTAGTAGAAAAATTATCCAACAAAGGAGTAAGCATAATTGCCTCTCCGATAGATGCTAAAATGCCTTCTCTTTTAGGTGTATTGTTATCTTGGTTTCCAATGTTACTTCTTATCGGTGTGTGGGTTTTCTTTATGCGCCAGATGCAAGGAGGAAAAGGTGGAGCTATGGGATTTGGTAAATCAAAAGCAAAACTTCTAACAGAAGCACAAGGCAAAGTTACATTTAATGATGTAGCAGGAGTTGAGGAGGCAAAAGAAGAAGTAGAAGAAATAGTAGAATTCTTAAGAGACCCCAAAAAGTTTAGTAGACTTGGTGGAAAAATTCCAAAAGGTGCTTTACTAATCGGCCCACCAGGGACTGGAAAAACATTACTAGCAAAAGCAATTGCAGGTGAAGCTAATGTTCCGTTCTTTTCTATATCTGGTTCTGACTTTGTAGAAATGTTTGTAGGAGTAGGAGCTTCTAGAGTCCGAGACATGTTCGAACAAGGAAAAAAACATTCTCCTTGTATTATATTCATAGATGAAATCGATGCCGTTGGCAGAAGTAGAGGTGCGGGTCTTGGTGGTGGAAATGACGAAAGAGAACAAACACTTAATCAATTATTAGTAGAAATGGATGGCTTTGAAACCAATGAGGGAATTATATTAATTGCTGCAACGAACAGACCTGACGTATTAGACCCCGCTTTATTAAGACCCGGTAGATTTGACAGACAGGTTGTTGTTGGAAACCCAGATATTCTTGGGAGAGAAGCAATATTAAAAGTTCATATTAAAAAAATTACTGTAGGTCCTGATGTAAAACTTAGAACGATAGCTAGAGGTACCCCAGGTTTTTCTGGAGCTGACTTAGCTAATCTTATTAATGAATCTGCTTTGCTAGCTGCTCGTAAAAATAAAAGAGTAGTAACAATGGTAGATGTTGAAGAAGCAAAAGATAAAGTCATGATGGGTGCCGAAAGAAGATCTATGGTGATGAACGAAGATGAAAAAAAATTAACAGCATATCATGAGGGTGGACATGCAATAGTTGCGTTAAATGAAAAAGTTTCTGACCCAATTCACAAAGCAACTATTATACCAAGAGGAAGAGCTTTAGGAATGGTCATGAGACTTCCAGAAAGAGACCAACTTTCAGTAACTAGAGAAAAAATGTATTCAGATATAGCCGTAGCTATGGGCGGAAGAATAGCAGAAGAATTAATTTTTGGTCACGATAAAGTAACATCAGGAGCATCTTCTGATATCGACATGGCAACAAAAATGGCGAAAAATATGGTTACTCGTTACGGTATGAGTAAAGAATTAGGACCATTAGCATATGCCGAAAATGAAGAAGAAGTATTCTTAGGTCGATCAGTTACCAGAACTCAAAATATGTCAGAAGAAACTTCTAAAAAAGTTGATTCTGAAGTTAAAAAGATTGTTGAAGCCGGTTACGATAGAGCAAAAAAAGTGTTGACAGAAAAAATAGATGATCTCCATAAAATAGCAAAAGCTTTGTTGGTTTACGAGACCTTAACGGGCGATGAAATTAGAGATCTAATGCTGAAAAATATCCAGCCTAAAAAATTAAATGAGATTGAAGATGACAAAGATAACAAAGAGTCTTCAGCTTTAGATTCTTTAGGCCTTAAACCTAAGCTAGTTCATTAAATATAGTGCATGAAAAAATATTACACACGAGCGTGTAATTTTCACTATGGCACTACCGCAAAAAATCTCATCAAAAAAAAATTAGCACTATCACTTTGTGGCAACAAAGATATAGCTTTTAATAATATTGAAATTTTATCAAGAGACAAACCAACAAAACGAATTAATATTAAAGATATTAAAAAACTTCCTAATCAAATAAAAAAAATTATTTTATTAGATTTAAAGAAAATAACCTCAAAGAGAAAAAATTTAAACAAATATACAAATATTTCAGAACCATTAATCATGGGTGTATTAAATCTAACACCTGATAGTTTTTCTGACGGAGGTTTGTATAATAAATCAAATAGAGCCTTTCACCACATAGAAAATATGATTTCTAGTGGTGCTGATATTATTGATATTGGAGGTGAATCAACTAGGCCAGGCTCTAAAGATATACCTCACAAAATAGAATGGAGGAGGTTAGAAAATATCATAAGTAACTTTAAAAAAAAATTTCCTAAAGTATTTCTTTCTATTGACACTAGAAAGTCCGAAGTAATGCTGAAGGCAATTAAACACAAATCCGATTTAATCAACGATGTATCTGGATTTAACTATGACTCAAAAGCTATAGAAAAAATTAAAAGTTATGATGTTTGGAAGGTCTTACATCACATGCAAGGAACTCCCAACAATATGCAAATCAACCCTACTTACAAAAATATATTATTAGATATTTATGATTTTTTTGAAAAAAAAATAAATGTTGATTTTAAAAAATATAAATATAAGAAATTTATTATTGATCCAGGCATTGGATTTGGAAAAAATTTGAAACATAATTTGATTCTTATGCACAATATTTCATTGTTCCATTCGTTAGGATTTCCCTTGTTAATAGGAACTTCTAGAAAAAAGTTTATCAATCAAATATCAGGCCAGTTTGATAGCAAAGAAAGAATTGGCGGAACCTTGGCTTCTGTTTTATACACTCTACAACAAGGTGTACAGATATTTAGAGTACATAATGTTAGAGAAGTAAAACAAGCTATATTAGTTTATAAAAAAATAATTTTGATATAATGAAAAAAAAATATTTTGGTACTGATGGAATAAGAGGCACAGTAAATCAAGGAATTATTAATGGTGAAAAATTTTTTAAATTTGGTCTTGCAGCTGGTACATACTTCACTAATCAGAAAAAAACTAAGCAAATTGCGGTTATCGCAAAAGACACAAGATTGTCAGGCTATACACTTGAGCCCGCATTAGTTTCTGGCCTTGCATCAGCAGGAATGCATATTTTTACACTTGGCCCTTTGCCCACAAATGGACTAGCTATGTTAACAAAAAAAATGAAAGCTAATATGGGTATTATGATTACAGCGTCGCACAATCCATATTATGACAATGGTTTAAAATTATTTGGTCCAGATGGACTCAAGTTATCTGATAAAATCGAAAAAAAAATAGAAGAATTAATCGATTCCAACACATCTAAACATCTTTTAAACCCTAAAATTTTAGGACGTGTTAAACGTTTAGAGACAGCAAATGACGATTATATTAAAATTCTAAAGAGAAACTTTCCTAAAAATTTTAGTTTAAAAAAAATGAAGATCGTAATTGATTGTGCGAATGGTGCAGGCTACAAAGCAGGAGCACAGCTTTTAACTTCTTTGGGTGCAAAAGTAATTAGTATAGGCGTAAAACCTAACGGTTTAAATATCAATGAAAAATGTGGCTCGACCTATCCAAATAAAATTCAAACAGCAGTCAAGAAACATAAAGCTGACTTAGGTATAGCGCTCGATGGAGATGCAGACAGAATTATTTTATGCGATGAAAAAAGTGAAATTATAGATGGCGATCAAATTCTAGCCATGCTGGCTAAAAGATGGAAATCAAAGAAACTTTTAAAAGGGGGTGTGGTCGGAACTTCCATGTCAAATTACGGTTTAGAACAATTTTTTAAATCCGAAAAGATAAAATTTATTAGAGCTAATGTTGGTGACCGTTACGTTAAAGAAAAAATGAAAAAATACCAATATAATTTAGGCGGAGAACAGTCAGGACATATTATTTTAGGCAAATTTGCAACAACTGGTGATGGTCTGTTAGTCGCTCTAGAAATATTATTCTCTTTAAGAAAAGGTAAAAAAGCAAGTAAACTTTTTAAAGTATTCAAACCAGTTCCTCAAATTTTAGAAAATATTACCGTAAAAGATAAAAATATTATAAATCAAAGCAAAACTAAAACAGCTATTAACATTGCAAATAAACTTATTAAAAATCAAGGAAGATTATTGGTGAGAAAATCAGGAACGGAACCTAAAATTAGAATAATGGGTGAATCATATAATAAAAATTTATTAAAAAAATGTATTCTAATGATAAAAAAAACAATTCATTAAATTGAAACCTAGATCTAAAATATTGATAATTGCAGGATCAGACTCTTCTGGTGGAGCTGGTATACAAGCAGATATAAAAACTATTACATCCCTAGGGTCCTACGCTATGACAGCTATAACAGCGGTAACTTCACAAAATACAACAGGAGTTAAATCAATAGTAGTTATAGAGCCGAAAGAGATAGCTAAACAAATACTTTTTACCTGTAAAGATATAAAACCAGATGCAATTAAAATTGGCATGCTTCATTCTGAAGATGTTATTAAGTCAGTGATTAAGTCACTGGAGCTGATTAGAGTTTCAAAAATCATTTTAGACCCTGTAATGATTGCAAAAGGTGGGGCTCGATTAATCAACAACAAAGCAATAAGTATTCTAAAAAAACAGTTAATAAAAAAAGTATCTTTAATCACACCTAACATCCCGGAAGCAGAAGTTTTAACTGACTTAAAAATTAAAAATACAGAAGACATGATTCAGGCAGCCAAAGTTTTATTATCAATGGGTGCTAAAAATGTACTTATAAAGGGAGGACATCTTAAATCTAAAATCGTAAAAGATATTTTTGTAAATAAAAAAGAAATTAAGTTTTTTTCTAATAAAAAATTTAAAACTAAGAATACGCACGGTACTGGTTGTACGTTATCTAGTGCTATCACTACATTTTTCTCATGTGGAAAACTATTAAACAAATCCTGTGACCTTGGAATTAAATATGTTAACCAATCAATAAGATCTAACCCTAATTTTGGTAAAGGGCATGGTCCTATTAACCATTTAAATTCGATAACTATTAATAAAAAGTTTAGATAATGAAAAACATCGTTGTAGTTGGTTCGCAGTGGGGAGACGAAGGAAAAGGTAAAATTGTTGATTGGTTATCTGATCAAGCCGATGTTGTCGTAAGATTTCAAGGCGGGCATAACGCAGGACATACTTTAGTTATTGATGGAAAAGTTTTTAAATTAAGATTATTGCCATCAGGTATAGTAAGAAAAGAAAAAATTTCCATTCTGGGTAATGGTGTTGTCATTGATCCTTGGGCTTTATTAGACGAAATTAAAAATATTAAAAAACAAGGAGTAGAAGTAACACCAGATAATTTTATGATTTCAGAGTCTGCCTCTCTTATTTTACCCTTTCATAGAGAGATGGATGAAATTAGAGAAGATGCTGCTGGAAAAAGTAAAATTGGCACAACACGTAGAGGTATTGGACCATGTTATGAAGATAAAGTTGGCAGGCGCTCAATACGTGTAATGGATCTAAGATCTGAAAGTAATTTAGACGCACGTTTAGAAAATGTTTTACTTCATCATAATGCAATTAGAAAAGGACTTAAAAAAAAAGTTTACAAAAAAGATGATTTAAAATTAGAACTATTAAAAATAGCACCAAAAGTATTAAAATTTGCTCAGCCTGTATGGCTCAGACTAGATGAGTTTAAGAAGAAAAAGAAAAAAATATTATTTGAAGGTGCACAAGGAATACTGTTAGATGTTGACCATGGCACTTATCCTTTCGTGACCTCATCAAATACCGTACCAGCAATGGCGGCAACAGGTACCGGTTGCGGACCAGATACTATTAACTATGTATTAGGAATTACCAAAGCATACACCACACGAGTTGGAAGCGGACCTTTTCCAACAGAATTAACTGATAAAATTGGTGAAAGTTTAGGAATAAGAGGAAAAGAATTTGGAACTGTTACGGCAAGAAAAAGAAGATGTGGCTGGTTTGACGGTGTATTAGTTAGGCAAACTATTAAAGTTGCAGGAATTACCGGAATAGCTTTAACAAAATTAGATGTATTAGATGAATTAGATGAAATTAAAATATGCGTTGAATATGAACTTAATGGAAAAAAAATGAACTATTTACCAGCTGCATCCGAAGACCAATTTAATGTTAAACCTATTTACAGAACTTTTTCAGGCTGGAAGACTTCAACTCAAGGTGTTAGAAATATGGAAGAGCTCCCAGAAAAAGCAAAAATATACATTCATGCCTTAGAAGACTTTATAGGTGCTAAAATTTCTAGCATATCTACAAGCCCAGAACGAGACGACACCATTCTGATTGAAGATCCTTTTAGCGCCTAGTTTGAAGGTAGTAAATTTTTAGATTTTCTAGAGTTAATCATATTCTTTTGAAGTTTTTCAAAAGCTTTAGTTTCAATCTGTCTTATTCTTTCTCTGCTAATTTTATATTTTTGACTTAACTCTTCTAATGTTTTTGGATTTTCCGCTAATCTCCTAGCTTCTAAAATTTCTTTCTCCCTACTATTTAAAATATTCATAGCCTCATAAAGCAATTCTTTTTTGTCATCAAATTCTTGTTTTTGAGATACAATTAGTTCCTGGTCTAAACTATCATCAACTAACCAATCTTGCCATTCATCTGTCTCTCCTGCTTTAATAGGATCGTTAAGAGACTTTTCACGTCCCATAAGCCTCCGGTTCATATTAACCACTTCATATGAGCCAACATCTAATCTCTTTGATATCTCATTTACCTGTTCATCTCTCAAATCACCTTCTTGATTAGGGGCAATTTGATTTTTTAGTTTTTTTAGATTAAAAAAAAGTTTTTTCTGCGCTGTTGTCGTACCCATTTTGACCAAGCTCCATGATCTTAATACATATTCTTGTATTGCGGCTTTAATCCACCACATGGCATAAGTTGCCAATCGAAAACCTCTTTCAGGATCAAATTTTTTAACGGCTTGCATCAAACCTATATTACCTTCAGATATTAATTCGTTAACCGGAAGCCCGTACCCCCTATAACCCATTGCGATTTTAGCAACTAACCTTAAATGACTTGTTACTAATTTATGTGCAGCTTTTAAATTTCCTCTTTCTTTCCAACTTTTTGCAAGCATATATTCTTCTTCTGCATCAAGCATAGGAAACTTTTTGATTTGTGCTAAATAAATCGAAAGGCCACCAACTGAAGGAGAAGGAAGATTAGTTATTTTAGAATTTTTATTCATTTTTATATTATTTATAAACTAAATTTGGCTTTTCAAAGGCTTAATTTATTTAATAAATCCAATATTTTCTTAAAATCTTGCGGTAATTTGGACTCAAAGCTCATAAATTTTTTTGTCACAGGGTGAATAAAGCCCAAACTTTTTGCATGCAATGCCTGCCGATTTAGAATTTTTAACTTATTTTCAAAATCTTCATTAATCTTTTTAAACTTAAGATTTTTTTTACCATACTGCTGATCTCCAAGTAATGAGCATCCCTTATAGGCCATATGCACTCTTATTTGATGAGTCCGACCTGTTTCTAATTTACATTCAATAAAACTTATTTTTGGAATATCTTTTATCTCAAAAACTTTTACAGTTGTATAATTCGTTACAGCTTTTTTACCTGATATTTCTGTAACAGACATTAATTGACGATTCTTTCTGCTTCTACCAATTAGAGTTTCAATTCTTCCATGTAGAGGTCTTAAAATACCCCAGCTTAATGCCTGGTAAGTTCTTTTTATAGTATGATTGCTGAATTGTTTTCCTAAACTTGAATGAGCATTATTATTTTTTGCCACAACTAGCAATCCACTTGTTTCTTTATCAATTCTATGAACTATTCCAGGCCTGGTGTTTCCGTTAACATCTGATAATTTTTTTTTATATTTATAAATCAAAGCATTAACTAAAGTATTATTATGATTTCCAGCTCCGGGGTGAACAACCATTCCAGCGGGTTTATTTATGATTAAAATATCTTTATCTTCAAAAACGATATTTAATTTAATATTTGCTGGTAAAATTTTTATTTCAACATGAGGAATTAAACTTACCTCAATATTGTCATTTTCTTTTAATTTTTTTGATGGAGATTCAACAATAGAGTTGTTAATTTTTACTTGTTTCAGTTCTATAATTTTTTTTAAATTTGATCTTGATAAGCTAGGCAATAACTTTACGAGAATAATATCTAGACGATTACCAGCGTGTTGGTCTGTAATTAAGAATTTGGTTGAGTTATTAGACATTTAAATTTAGATTATCATTATATGCGTTCGTAGCTCAACTGGATAGAGCGCCTGACTTCGGATCAGGAGGTTGAGGGTTCAAATCCTTCCGGGCGCACCATCAATATTAAAGAATCCAATCTTTCAAAGCACTCTTGTTTTTCCTAATAAAAGAAGGATAACTTTCATCTATATCAATTTTTTTTAGATCAAACTCTCTACCAAAAATATCTTCGTTATTAGAAATTTTTTCTTCTATTTTTTTTTCATCAACAAACTGATTTTGATTGAATTCTCCATGAGAATAAGACTTAATTTTTTTGGCAATATCTGATGGTTTTTGTAAAAAAGAAAAATGCCAGCCACCTTTAATTATCTGTTGACCAATTTTATCAAACCTCCAAAAAGGATATTCTTTAAATTTCAAGTTTCTTAATTTTTGGGGACTTGGAAAATTTTTCTTCAATGCCATTTTTGATCCTATCCAATTACTTTCATTTAAATTTTGCAGATTAAGTTTGTACATAAACATCATTTGAGAAAATGCAGTAAATTTGGAAGATTTTTTAACATGGTTTAATTTAGTTAAGTCGGGAATTTCATCAGAATCTGATAAAATAATTAGATCATTATCGTTTGCATTTATTAAACCTTCAGAAAGAGAATTTCTTTGGTGCTGTTCTACAAGAGATTCACCTCCAGTATGAGTTTCAAAATCTACTTTTTTTTCATAATCCGCAACAATATATTTAATTTTATGTTTAAATTTATTAAAATTATTAAGATTAAAATTAAGTTTTTTTTCTCTTCCTTGATGTGTTTTTGTGGATTCGGAGATTATGAAAAAATCTACTTTTTCATTAAGTATATTAAATCTTAAATCTAAAACATGGTCTTCATTAAAATATTGAAAACAATCATAAATTGCCATTTATTTTTTAGTAAATGTAGTTAAACCAATTTTTTTGTTTTTAATATTTGATGATGAACAGTGTAAATTTGTTCTATCAAAAATAAGCAGATCTCCTAAATTCCATTTATAAACTAATTCTATCTCTAGGCCTTTTAAATTTTCTATGTTTTCATGTTTTAAGTATTTATTATGATCATCTTTACCAAAAGTTTTATCAGAAAAAATTTTTAAATGTTTGTCTGATCTTGCGTTCTTACCTTTTTTTAAATTTTCTAAACTATTTTCCAATAATTCATTTTCACTATTTGTAAAATTTGTAGAAACGCCATAAAATCTATTCTTAAAAATAACTGTCTCACCGTGTTCAGATAAAGGTATAAGTGTTTGTTTGTATATTAAGTCTTTTAAATTAAAGCCAGCATCGACATGTAATTTTAAAGGATTATAACTTTCTTGGTAAAGTCCAAAACATTCTTTTTTGTCTTCTTCTATTAAATTATCCATTTTAAAATCTCCTATTATTAATTTTAATTTTTTTTTTAATAATAATTCTAATTCTTTTCCATATCCCTCAATCCATCTTTTTTTTATTACCTTCTGTTTTAAATTATTTACGGTAATAGGTAGTTCTTCGAATAACTTTAAAAACTGATTAATTTCCGCAGAATTTATAAAATTTTTTATTATTCTCGGAGGGCTTTCTAAGTCTTTTATTTTATTTAAATTTTCATGCATTTTAATTACTCACCAATATTTATTAATGTTCCTCTTTTTTTCGCACCATAATAGGCTATATAAAAAATAACTACACCAAGAACAAAATAAAAGAAAGAAATTGCTATGCTTCTGAATATTTCTAAACTATTTACAGTATTATTTATTAATATATTTCTCATTTCTTCAAATATATGGACTAACGGTAAAGCTTTTGCAATTATTTGGAGAGTATTTGGTAATATTTCAATTGGATAATATATGCACCCCAATGGAGCTAAAAAAAATAAACTTGCCCAAGCAATATTTTCAAAAGAAGGCCCAAATCTTAGCAAACCTGCCGTCACGAATAAACCTAGACTGATGCCAAATATATAAAGGGAGATCAAAAGAAAAATCAAAGGAGTTCCCAGTTTAAAAATGGATACACCGAATAAAGGTATAGCCACCAAAACTGCAGGTACCAAACCAATTAATGTTCTAAAAATTGCTGTCATTGTAAGAGCTGCAATAATTTCACTAATCTTAATTGGTGCAATAAATAAATTTGAAAAATTTCTACTCCATATTTCCTCAAGAAACATCATGTTGTAACTAATACTTGATCTAAATAAAAAATCATAAAGTATGGCAGCTGTAAGAATAACACCTACTGTATTGTTATAATAAGAGGAGTTTACAGTGAAAAATTCAGAAATGAATCCCCATAAAAAAACTTGTACAGACGGCCAATATATTAAATCTAATATTCTTGGAAAAGAATTTCTAATTAGATAGACATGTCTAAGACTTAAGCCATAAATTTTATGCCACCTCATTTTTGCTCCTTGCTATTTTCAAAAAAGTATCTTCTAGGTTGCCTCTTCCATGTTTGTTAATTAGATCTTTACATGTGCCACGGTCAACAATTTGACCTTCTTTCATCATAATTACAGTGTCACAAAGTCTTTCGACTTCTTTCATGTTATGTGAAGCCAATAAAATAGTTATCTGATTCTTAGATTTGTATATTTCTATATATTCTCTAACAAAGTCTCCAATATCAGGATCTAAACTAGCAGTAGGCTCATCAAGAAACAAAACATCAGGTTTATTTATTAATGATTTAGCTAAAGAAACTCTATTTTTTTGCCCCGAAGACAGTTCACCAGTTTTTTTATTTAAAAAATTATTTAAATTTAAATCCTCTGAAATTTCAGAAATTCTATTTTTAAGATCCTTGACACCATAAAGTCTGCCATAAACCTCTAAGTTTTGTTTGACTGTTAGCTTTTTAGGCAACTCAATATAAGGAGAAGCAAAATTCATTTTACTCAAAAGGTCACTACGATTAGTCTTATTAACATTTTTATTGTCAATTAATACCTCGCCACTTGTAGGGGTAATTAGACCAAGCATCATACCTATAGAAGTTGTTTTTCCACAACCATTAGAGCCCAACAAACCTAAAGTTTTATTCTTTTCTAAGCTAAAGTTAATATTATTAACTGCTAGAAAATTATTAAATTTTTTGCTTAAATTTTTTACTTTAATGTCCATAGATTAATTCGCTGCACGATTCAATCTGTCATTGATAGCTAAACCAATACCAGTACACGGGATTGAAGATACACAAATCATTTTATAATTTTTATTCTTAATTAATCTTAGTGTTTTATATAAGTTTTTAGCTGCTTCTTTTAAATTAGATTTATTACTTAAATTAAAAATATTTTTTCCTTTTTTATATTTTTTTCCAAAAACAATAAAGGCCTCATTATTTTTGGCTTTTGTTTGATTTAGTTTTATTGGAATTCCTGGTGAATAATGTCTTTTAAGCATGCCCGGTGATTTAATAATTTTCAAATCCTGATTAATAATAATTTTTTTATTTAAGACCTTAGATATATCTTCAGGACTTATTAACCCCGGTCTTAGTATTTTTGGTCTAGAAGTTAAATCTACAACCGTAGACTCAAGACCTATTTTGCATAACCCACCATTTAAAATAATTTTTATTGAACTGTGAAATTCTTGAGCTACATCCTCAGCAGACACAGGACTAATGTGTGTTGATTTATTAGCACTTGGTATGGCTAAAGGAAAATACAAGAATTTCAATACTCTTTTTAATATTTTGTTTTTAGAGAATCTTACAGCTACTGTATTTATGTTTGCTGTCGCCATCTTTGATAATAGTGAATTTTTTTTTTTCTTTAAAACAAAAGTGATTGGTCCTGGAGAGAATTTTTTATAAAGTTTGTAGAAATTATCATTTAATTCTACGTCTTTTTTTAATTGTTTAAGACTATAATAATGAATAATAAGCGGATTTTTATATGGTCTTTTTTTTAAAAGGTAAATTTTTTTAACTGCGCTAGAAGAATAAGCGTTACCAGCCAAACCATAGACAGTTTCAGTAGGCAGACCTACAAGCTCTTTTTTTTTGAGATAATTTATAGCTTTAGTCAAGTTTTTGTTGTTAACTTTAAAAATATTTGAATAGATATTCTTCATAATGTAATTATTATACTTTTAATGAAAAATGAAAATATTCTAGCAAGCCCCAAAAGTAAATCGATAAAAGAGGTTAAAGAGGAAATTAATCAAATTCTTGAAAAATTAGAAAATCAAGAGACTAATTTACCTGACTCAATCAACGATTACGCTCGTCTTATCGTCTTAAATAAACGTATTGATTTGCTTTTTAAAAAAAGAAATAAAGAAATTTCAATTATAGGAAAAAAAATTTAGATAATTTATGATTAGATCTTTTTTAGATAGTAATGCAGAAAAAACAGACATTTTTTTAAAAAAATATTTAAATCGACAAAGTAACACCGGTCTAATGCCTCCAATGAAATATGGGTCGTTGTCAGGAGGAAAAAAAGTTAGATCTTCTATAATTATAGAAGTCGGAAAAATTTTTAACATCAAAGCTAGCAAACTCTTAAATACTTGTGCGGCTGTTGAGTGTATTCATTCCTATTCTTTAATTCATGACGACCTTCCCTGCATGGATAATGACAGAATGAGAAGAGGAAAGTTAGCAACACACATAAAATTCGGAGAGTCTACTGCCATTTTAGCCGGCAACTCATTGCTAACTTTAGCTTTTGAAATGATTGTAGATAAAAATTATAAGATCGAAGATAAAAGTAAAGTAGATCTTGTTAAAGGTTTAGCAATTTGTGCGGGCCATGCCGGCATCGCTGGTGGGCAGTACCTGGATTTAAATTTTGAAAAGAAAAAGAAAAAGTTTTCAGTTATTCTTGATATGCAAAGAAAAAAAACAGGAAAATTATTTAATTTTTGTTGTTTTGCTGTCGGTGTAATTGCAAAAAAAAATATTAAAGAATTAGAATCTTTAAGTAAATTAGGAGAAGATATTGGTTTGTTGTTTCAATTTGCTGATGATTTTATTGACATTAAAGGACTAAAGAAAATAGCAGGTAAATCTATTAAAAAAGATCAGATAAAAGGAAAGTCTACTTTAGTAGCTCTAATAGGATATGAAAAAGCCTATGCGTATGCGACTAAACTTAAAAAAAATATATTGAGTAAACTATCGAAACATGGAAAAAAAGCAGATAATTTAATTAATACGGTTGAGTTTATTTTAGAAAGAAATTTTTAATGAAAAAGTTATTAGAACAAATTAACTATCCAGCAGATCTAAGAAAACTAAATAAGGAACAATTAAGCCAAGTATCAAATGAGCTCAGAGAAGAATTAATTAACGTTGTTTCTGAAACTGGTGGCCATCTAGGAGCTGGTTTAGGTGTAATAGAACTTACTGTTGCCATCCATTACGTATTTAATACACCCAAAGATAAATTAGTCTGGGATGTTGGCCATCAATGCTATCCGCATAAAATTATTACAGGTAGAAAAAATTCAATTAAAACTTTAAGGAAAGGAGGAGGTCTATCCGGTTTTACAAAGAGATCAGAGAGTGAATACGATCCTTTTGGTGCCGCACATAGTTCTACATCTATTTCTTCAACACTTGGGATGGCTGTTGCTAAAAAATTATCTAATGACAATAATAATGTTGTAGCGGTTATTGGCGATGGAGCAATGAGCGCAGGTATGGCTTACGAAGCAATGAATAATGCTGGAGCTTTAAGATCAAGACTTATTGTTATTCTTAATGATAATGAGATGTCTATTGCAAAACCAGTTGGGGCGATGAGTAAATACTTAGCCAAACTCTTGTCTGGAAAAATTTATTTTAGTCTAAGAGAAACTGTTAAAATGATTACTTCTGCATTTTCAAAGAGATTTGCTGAAAAAACTGCTAAAGCTGAAGATGCAATTAGAGGACTTGTTACGGGCGGAACTTTATTTAGTCAGTTAGGTTTTTACTACATTGGCCCAATAGATGGACACGACGTTAACAATTTAGTTTCAATACTAGAAAACATTAAAAATTCAAAACATCAAGGTCCCGTTTTAATTCACGCTATGACTAAAAAAGGTAAAGGTTACAAACCTGCCGAAGATTCAGGAGATAAATATCATGGTGTTTCTAAATTTAATGTTACAACTGGAGAACAGGTAAAAAGTAAGACAAACACACCTTCATACACAAAAATATTTGCCGAAACACTAGTTAAACACGCTGAACAAGATACTAAAATTATAGGGATCACAGGAGCAATGCCAGGTGGAACTGGTATGGATATTTTTGAAAAAAGTTTTCCAGATAGAATGTTTGATGTTGGAATAGCAGAACAACATGCCGTGACATTTGCAGCAGGTCTTGCTACTGAAGGATACAAACCTTTTGCAGCTATTTATTCTACATTTTTACAAAGAGCTTACGATCAGGTAGTTCACGATGTTGCTATTCAATCACTTCCTGTTCGATTTGCGATTGATAGAGCTGGATTAGTTGGTGCTGATGGAGCAACACACGCAGGATCTTTTGACGTCACATATCTATCAACATTGCCCAATTTTATAGTTATGGCCGCAAGTGATGAAGCTGAATTAGTTCGAATGGTTAATACGGCTGTTAAAATCAACGATAGACCTTGCGCGTTTAGATACCCAAGAGGAAATGGTCTAGGAATTGAATTACCTAGTATAAGTGAAATACTTGAAATTGGCAAAGGAAGAATAGTACGACAAGGTAAACAGGCTGCAATTTTATGTCTTGGAGCTAGATTAGAGGAATGTAAAAGAGCTGCAGAAATTTTATCTTCAAAAGGAATAGAATTAACAATAGTCGACGCACGATTTGCAAAACCATTAGATGAAAAACTAATCATGGAAGTTGCCACATCTCATGAGGCAGTTATTACCATCGAAGAAGGATCGATTGGTGGATTCGGATCACATGTCGCTCAATTATTTTCTGAAAGAGGAGTTTTTGACAAAGGTTTAAAATTTAGATCTATGTTTTTACCTGACTTATTTCTTGATCAAGATACACCTGATGCAATGTACAAGAAAGCTGGTTTGAACTGTGACTCTATAGTTGAAAAAATAGAAAATATTTTAAAATCTAATATAGTTTTAGCAAAGAATATAAATAAAATTTCTAATTAACCGCACTGAGCTCGGTTCATTAAATAATGGTCTAGTATAACACAAGCTAGCATTGCCTCACCAATCGGAACAGCTCTTATGCCTACGCAAGGGTCATGTCTTCCTTTGACAGAGATATTAGAATTTTTTCCTTTTTTGTCGATTGTTTTTCTGCTCGTTAAGATCGAAGAGGTTGGTTTAACGGAAAATGAAGCAACAATATCTTGACCGGACGAAATACCACCTAAAATTCCACCTGCGTTATTAGATTTAAATTTTAGTTTTCCCGAATTCATTCTCATTTCATCTGAATTTTCTTCACCACTTAAATACGCAGAACCCATACCTGAACCAATACTTACACCCTTAACAGCATTGATGCTCATTAGAGCTGCAGCGATATCTGTGTCTAATTTAGAATAAACAGGAGCACCTAATCCAACAGGTATACCAGAGGCTCTTAATTCAATGATAGCACCACAAGACGACCCAGCTTTTCGAACAGATAGTAAATATTTTTCCCAAAGTTTAATTGATTTTTTATCAGGACAGAAAAAAGGATTTTTTCTAATCTCTGAATTTTTCCAATTATTTACATCACATGACATTAGTCCAAGTTGTGTGACAGCACCTATTATATTAAATTTTAAACCAATAAGTTTATTTAAGATAATCTTAGCAACTGCTCCTGCTGCAACACGACAGGCTGTTTCTCTAGCAGATTGCCTACCACCACCTCGATAATCCCTAATTCCATATTTTTTAAAATAAGTAAAATCTGCATGTCCTGGTCTAAATTTATTCTTAATAGACTCATAATCTCTAGAACGAGTATCATTATTATAAATCACAATAGAAATAGGTGTACCTGTAGTTTTACCCTCAAAAACACCAGATAGAATAACTACTTTATCGTCTTCTTTTCTCTGTGTTGTGAATTTAGACTGTCCAGGTTTTCTTCTATCCATGTCCTTTTGAATCTCATTTTCAGATATAGGGATATTGGGAGGACAACCATCAATGACACAGCCAATAGCCGGGCCATGAGATTCTCCCCATGTTGTGAATCTAAATATTTTACCAAATGTGTTAAAAGACATAGTTAATTAATATATAAGTTATTTTATAGAATATATGAATCAAAAAAATGACAAAAATTCTCTCGGTTTAGATCTCTGTTTTGAAGATCAAGAAAACCCTATAGATTTATTCAAAAACTGGTTTAAGAGAGCAGAAGAGACGGAAATAAACGATCCTAATGCTGTTGCTCTTGGTACGGCAGATCAAAAAAACCAGCCAAGTGTGAGAATGGTACTTTTAAAAGGTTTAAGCGATAAAGGATTTGTCTTTTATACAAATTTTAATAGTAAAAAAGGCAGTGACCTTAAAAACAACCAACAAGCATCAATGTGTTTTCATTGGAAAAGTTTAAGAAGACAAGTTCGTGTTGTGGGTAACGTCGAGCAGGTTAGCAAAAAAGAAGCCGATGATTATTTTAATTCTAGACCTTACAAAAATAGAGTAAGCGCCTGGGCATCTTCTCAGTCTGAAAAACTGGAAAGTAGAGATGTTTTTTTAAGTAAAATTCAAGAGTTTGAAAAAAAATATCCCGATCAAAATGAGGTACCACGACCACCGCACTGGTCAGGCTGGAGAATTTTACCACAAGCAATAGAGTTTTGGTTAGATGGCGAGGGAAGAATTCACGAAAGATTAAATTACATCAATAACAGAGATAAGTGGAAAAAAGAAATTCTTTATCCTTAGAAGGATCTGTTTAAACTAAAACCAGTTAAATTTTGTAATATTTTTTTTTCATTACAATCTTCAAAAATTCCCAGTGCATCATGAGAAACATTAACAAAGTATTCTGCTCTTTGCAGACTATCCTCAACAGCTTTATATTTCTTTATTAATCTAAGTGTTTTTTCAAAATCTTCTTTAGTTCTTTCAATTTTTTTGAAAGTACGGATTAAAAAATTTCTCTCAGTGGTATCGGCTCTTTGAAAAATAATAATTAATGGTAATGTTACTTTTCCTTCATAAAAATCTTTACCAATTTTTTTTCCGAAAATGACTTCTTTTGAATAATAATCTAAAGCGTCATCGGCTATTTGAAAAGCAAGTCCAATATTCTTACCATATGACTCAAGTGCACTTTTTTCTTTTTCATTACTCCCTGCAAGACACGCACCTGTTTTAGTTGCCGCAGAGAATAAAGCTGCTGTTTTTAAATTAATAATATCTATGTATGTTTCTTCAAGTAAATCGGCTTCACCTTTGTGTTCTAATTGTTTTACTTCTCCTTGTGCAATCTTGGAAGAAGTTGAGGACAGTAGTTTTAAAATTTCAAGATCACCATCATCAACCATAATTTCAAAACATCTGCTTAAAAGATAATCACCTACTAGGATGGAAGATTGATTTCCCCATAAAGCGTTAGAGGTTTTTAGCCCTCTTCGTAGATCGCTTTCATCAATTACATCGTCATGTAGTAAAGTGGCACTATGAATTAATTCAACACATGCCGACAGATTTACGTCACGCGTTCCCTTTTGATTGTACCCAGCAAGTTTTGCAGAACCTAAAGTTAAAAGCGCTCTTAATCTTTTCCCTCCTGATTTAAGGTGATATTCACTCATTTTTTTAATTAAACTAACTTTACTATCAAGTTTTATCTCGATTAGTTTTTCAACCTCAATAAGCCTATCGTTAACTAGGTTTTTTAAGTCTAAGTAAGCTGAGTTTGCAGATTTTTTAAGCGGTATGACAGATCCCATAATTTTTAGTATTTATAATCTAATTTTTAAATAAAATATTTTAATTTTGAACTTTGATGACGCACCTTTATTCAACTGTTGGTAGAATAATAAATATTTAAAATTTATTTATGGTACTGATATAAGATAAATACTATTAATCATAAAAATTATGTTCAAATTTTTCAAAAAAAAAACAACTATTCCTCATGTTAGATTAACAGGTATTATTGGCAATGCAGGTAAATTTAACAAAGGTATAGATCTTGCAGGACAACAAGAAATTCTTAAAAAAGCTTTTTCAATTAAAAAAATTAAACATGTTGCTATCTCAATTAATTCACCAGGTGGTTCGCCAGTTCAATCACACTTAATTTATAAATACATCAGACAACTTGCTGATAAGAAAAAAATTAAAGTTTTAATATTTGCAGAAGATGTTGCTGCTTCTGGTGGATATCTAATTTCATGTGCAGGTGATGAAATTTACGCTAACTCTAGTTCAATTATAGGTTCTATCGGAGTTATTTCTGCTTCATTTGGTTTTAAAGAATTAATTAAAAAAATGGGCATTGAACGAAGAATTTATACCGCAGGTAAAAATAAAAGCACACTCGATCCGTTTGTAGACGAAAAAGAAGAAGACATTAAAAGACTTAAAGACATTCAATTAGAACTTCATGCAGATTTCATAAAAGTTGTCGAAACAAGTAGAGGAAAAAAATTAAAAGACCCTGAAAAAAATAATATTTTTACAGGAGAATTTTGGACAGGTGCATCTGCTCTTAAACTTGGTTTAATAGATGGTATTGGTAATGCTGACCAAATTTTGAAAGAAAAATTTGGCGAAGAAGCTGTTATTAAAAAATTTGAAAAACAAAAGGGTTGGTTAGAGCGAAAACTTTCAGCTTCTGTCGAGGGTCAATTAAGCAACGCCCTTAATTTAATAGAAGAAAAATCTGTTTGGCAAAAATTTGGTTTGTAGATGCCAAAAAAAATAACTAAAGAAAATCAAGCTTTATCTTTTCAGGATATCATTATGAATCTCCAAAAATTTTGGGGAAAGTATGGATGTTTAATTTTACAACCTTACGATATTGAAGTGGGTGCAGGTACTTTCCACCCAGCAACAACACTAAGATCGTTAGGACCTAAACCTTGGAAGGCAGCTTACGTTCAACCATCAAGAAGGCCTACGGATGGTAGATATGGCAAAAATCCGAATAGATTACAGCATTATTATCAATTTCAGGTAATCATCAAACCATCTCCAAAAGATATTAAGCAAACTTATCTTAAAAGTTTAGCGTCTATTGGAATTGACACAAAGAAACACGACATACGATTTGTAGAAGATGACTGGGAAAGTCCAACACTTGGTGCGGCTGGTTTAGGTTGGGAAGTATGGTGTGATGGCATGGAAGTTACACAATTTACCTACTTTCAACAAATGACAGGAATTGAATGTAAGCCGGTTCCAGTAGAATTAACTTATGGCTTAGAAAGGCTTTGTATGTTTGTACAAGGCAAAAAAAATGTGTACGATTTAGATTGGAACAACGAAGGAGTTAAATATAAAGAAGTCTTCTTTCAAGCAGAGAAAGAGTTTTCAGCTTATAATTTTGAATTTGCTAATACAGAGACACTGTTGAGGAATTTTGAATTTGCAGAGTTAGAGTGCAAAAATTTGCTTGAAAAAAAATTAGCTTTACCAGCTTATGATCAATGTTTGAAAGCAAGCCATATTTTTAATTTGCTAGATGCCAGAGGAGTTATTGGAGTTGCTGAGAGAACTGGATACATCAATAGAATAAGAGAATTAGCTAAAGGCTCTGGTGCAGCATGGTTAAGCACCCAAGTTTAATATGGCTGAACTTTTATTAGAACTGTATAGTGAAGAAATTCCGCATGGCCTACAAATTAGTGCGAGAGAAGAGATTAAAAAAAATTTATTAAAATCATTAGAAGATGAAAGTATCAATTATAAATCTGCAGAAGTTTATTCTACGCCTACACGTTTAGCACTTCTAGTACGTGATTTACCTAGTGAAATTAAAATAGAGACAAAAGAAATAAGAGGTCCAAAAGTTGGTGTACCTGAAAATATTATAGAAGGTTTCATGAGATCTCATCAAATTATAAAAAAAGATCTTTTTGAAAAAACTGGGGAAAAAGGAAATTTTTATTGTTTCAAAAAAGCAGCAAAGAAAATTCTTACAGAGGATGTTTTAGCTAAGCTAACACCTAAAGCGATAGCATCTATTAATTGGAAAAAATCGATGCGCTGGTCAGATCATGACTTAATGTGGGGAAGACCACTCAGATCAATTTTAGCTATTTTTAATAATAAACATCTTAAGTTTAATTACCATCATCTAGTAAGCACCGACGGATTAATAATTATAGATAATTTTATTGAGAAGATTAAGAAAGTAAAAAATTTTAAAGAGTACGATTCACAATTAAAAGATGATAAAATTTTATTAAAACAAGAAGATAGAAAAAAAAATATTATTAAAAAATTTCAATCTATTTGTAAAAGCAAAAGCTATCTTGAAAACTTTAATGAAAAACTAATGGAAGAAGTGGTCAATATTACCGAAAATCCATGTGTTATCTTGGCTGATTTTGATAAAGAGTATTTAACCATTCCTCAAGAAATTATCATCTCTACACTACAAAAGCATCAAAGATACTTTCCGTTATTTGATTACAAAAACAGGTTAACAAATAATTTTTTAATTGTAGCCAACAAACCTGACACTCAAAATATTATTAAAGAAGGAAACAAGAGAGTAGTTTTAGCAAGACTTTCAGATGCCAAATTTTTTTGGGATAAAGATAAAGCTAAAAATTTAATTAAACAAATCAGCAAATTAAAAGAAATAATTTTTTTTGAAAAAATTGGAACAATTTATGACAAAACACAACGTCTCAGAAAATTAGCCGCTATCATTTCGGATCAACTACATATTAATAAAGAAAAAATTGAAATTGCAGCATCTATTACAAAATCAGATCTAAAATCAGACTTAGTTGGTGAATACCCCGAGCTCCAGGGTGTTATGGGTAAATATTTTGCTCTTGCCCAAGGATTCGAAGAAGAAGTAGCTAGCGCAGTTAGCGAACATTATCTACCAACTGGATTATCATCACCAGTTCCAAAGAAACCTTTAAGTTATGCGATTTCTATTATTGATAAATTAGATAGTTTAGTTGGTTTCTTTTTAATAAACGAAAAACCCACAAGTTCTAAAGACCCTTTTGCCTTAAGAAGAGCAGCAATTGGTCTGCTTAGAATAGTTATAGAAAATAACTTAGAACTTAAGCTTAAAGATTTAATTTCTTATGCAGTGCAACTTTATCTAGATCAAGGAGTTAAAGCAGAAAATAATCAGGTTGAAAAAGAGATATTAGATTTTCTGAAAGAAAGGATGAGAAACATTTTAAAAGAGAAAAAAATTAAAACTGACATAATTGAAGCCGCAATTAGTTCTCATATTGGAGATAATTATTTAGTTCTTTATAAAAAAAGCATAGTGATGAATAAAAATTTTAATAAAGACATAGGCAAAAATGCAATTTATTCATTTAAAAGGGTGTCGAGCATTCTTGATCACGAAAGTAAAAAATTAACCAAAGAATTAACCGGGAGACCAGACGCAGTTTTATTTAGAAAAGATGAAGAAAAATTTCTATTTGAAAAACTCAACGAAATTAGAAAATCTTTTACAGTAAAAGAAGACAGAAAAGATTATGAAGAATTACTCGCAAAATTGGCAGCCATGAAAGAATCTACTGACAACTTTTTTGATAACGTTGTAGTTAATGATGAGAATCAAGATATTAAAAATAATCGTTTAGAATTAATGTCTATGTACCGTAAAACTTTTAATGCTTATATTGATTTTTCGAAATTGGATGGAATTTAAAATATGAATAAAAATATTTTTTACCTTAATAAAAAAAAAAAACTTAATAATAATTTAGACAGATTTGATAGTAAAGAAATTGGTGTAGTTTTATCAAGCAATCCATATCTTTTAATGAAACATTGGATAAATTTTCAACAAGAATGGGTTCACAATATTTACAATCAATTTAAAGATCACGATAAATATATTATTCTAATGTATTTAATATCTAAGACCTGGCAGGATAGTTCAAACTTATTTAAATTCTACTCAATAGATGACTACTATTCTCAAAATGAGATTAGTTTACCAGAAATTAGCTTGTCGGAGATATCAAAAAATTTACAGATACCAAAAGAAACCATTAGACGAAAACTTATTGAGCTAGAGAAAAAAAATATTATAAAAAGAGAAGGGAAGAAAATTGTTTTAGCTCATTTAGCATTGAGCTTACAAAAACCTGTAGCTTCAATTAAAAAATTGTCTATTTTTTTCGAAAAACTGTCTATTTTGTTATCTGCTCAAGACTGGTTTGGTGCAGCTATTAACAGAGAAGAAATGGAACTATATTTCAATAAATATTACACAGTATTTTGGAATCATTTTTTTAAAATGCAAATTCCTTTTTTAGTCAGATGGAAAATAGTTTTTGGAGATTTAGAATCCTGGGTAATATGGGCAAATATGGGCATGAATCAAAGTTTAAATTTAGAAAAAATATCCAAAAACTTTAATAGGGAAATTAATTTATTTGGGCAGAAAGGGGAGAATCTTTATTTAAATAACGTTCAACGCAATGAACCAAAGCAAGGAGTAAATGCTTCATCAATTGCTCAGATTTCAGGCATACCAAGAGCGACAGTGTTGAGAAAATTAAAAAGACTTACAAAAGAAAAAGTTATTAGAAGA